>ERZ781398.1766-NODE-1766-length-19573-cov-4.137104_pt1 | contig 19573 bp, 18 predicted proteins | sample MGYA00433077_ERZ781398 | MGnify/ENA primary metagenome ERZ781398 (study PRJEB29847, sample SAMN06458254) | wastewater metagenome | isolation source: Wastewater bioreactor | place: South Africa: Cape Town | study: EMG produced TPA metagenomics assembly of the... | reverse complement strand
GTACTTCTATTACTATCTTGTCTCGTTGTTTTTTGTTGTTTACGCGGAATTGATTGGAATGGGATGGACTGTACGTCAGTTTCAAATGCGGGTATTTCAAATTTTAATTCTTTACACCTTTCGATTAATTCATTAATCCGTTCGGTATTTTCCGTATCTCGATGAATTTTTAGTTCTGCATAACATTGTTTCCGTGCTTCCTCAAGACGCATTGCTTGTTCTGCATGTCTACGTTCGATAATCCCTATTTGTCTGTATACATAATTTTCTATGCTCTGTGTAAGTGCAGCTCTCCATTCTTTGATTTCATCAGCCATCGATAGTTTCTGTGCATCTAGTTTTGTTTCATATTTTTCAAATATTTTGCTTATTGTTTTTGTGGAACTTTCGTTCCAAGGTAAAGGTACGCCAAGAAAGGACGCTTTAGCCATAAGTTAATACAAAGATCTAAAATTACCAAATCATAAGCATCAATTCAAAACTCCTTTTGAAAGACTTGCATGTTATCACTTTCTTACAAAAAAAAACAACATGAAACACCTTTTCTCCACATGGTAGAAAATATAATAAAAGATAACTTCGATAAATTTCATCCTGTGATGCAATATAAAAAGTATTCTTTCAGACTTATTGTGGAAATAAGGAAGGAACAATATTTTCAATGAAATTAGTGGAAAAGTTACTTTTCGATCATTTAACCGTGAAAAAATCGGCGGAAGTGATTACAATTCAAATATGTTCCGATCTGAATTGAAGTTCAATCAGAATAATGTTCATTGATGTGTACTGATCGATCATTTTTCGACATCGCTTTTGAAAATATCATAAAACATAGTGGACATTTCTCTAACATTTCATTAGCAATATCAGGGTCATTGCTTTGTACAGCTTGTGGTTGAATAGAAGATCTTCTACTACGATGATCATCGCCACCACTATTTTTCTGTTCTGATGGAGTTTCAAGCAATATTTCTAAATATGACACTGTTCTGTCTTGCTTAGAGATCATTAGTAAATTTCGTTTTAAAACATGACATTCAGCAAGCAATCGTTCAAGTTGCTCATTATCATTTGTTTTCTCGAGATCTTTTCCAGCTGCTATCTTATTTTTGCATTCATTTTCCAAGTCATGTTTATAATCTTCGAATCTTTTGTCGAGAATTGTTTTTTGTTCAGTAGCATACTTTTTTATTTCTTCAATACGTTCTTGTTCCCAGGAAACAAAACGACCGATTATATAATCTTTTCGTTCTGTTAATTCTTTAATTTTCCGATCAAATACAGATTGTACGTCTGCTAGTTTGGTCATGTTATATGATCACACTAATTGAAATCTGAAAAAGAACTACACTTTTTTATTCGAACCAAGAATGAAATTTTCAACGGAAAGAAAAAAAAGAAGATTTATACAAAACATGTCAAGTGTTTATTAGAAAAATAAAAACGAAACTGATAGAAAAATCACTTATGTTATTATGAGCTGCAATTTTATTAATATGGATACAAGAAAGAAAAAACGCCATTGAAATCGAACGTCTTATACTTTCCTTTCATGTTCACTTCTGGTGTTCGCTTATATGTAACGTTTTCTCAAAATCTCCCATATGTGGCGGAAAAATCATACAGCATATTGAACATGTCTCATTCACGGTGTTGCTACCAATTAAATTCGATGTTGATCTGTTATGCGCAGTAGTATTTATCGAACCGGAGTCAGCAAATTTAGACGCAGACTCAGCTCCACCGGTTGTTGATCGAGTTGCAGATGAACTATTGCTGTTTGTAGTTGAAGTTGAAGTGTCAATGTCCATTTCTTTGGAACTTTGAATTGCTTCAACTTCAATAAAATTTTTGCTGATTGAAGACGATTTTTTCTCAACTAATTCTATTCGAATACGTTTGAGTTTTTCGATAAGTTGAGTAACTTCGTCATATTTTGTCTGTTCTTCGTAGCGTCGAACTAGATCGTAGTGCTGTTTTTGTATCTCATTAAGACGTTTATTATGTTGTTCATATGCGTATGTAACAATGTCTTTTTGAGACTGTGCATGTTCTTTTATTTCACTTATAAGATCATCAGCCCATTTATTGACTTCACGATCTGCTTTCTGTTTCAGGTCCCATAATGCATTTTTATGACTCGAAACTATACTCAAAACTTCGTTAGATCGAGATGGTGGCAACCCAGAGAACCGACCAAAACCGAAATATTCGTATGTCATGTAAAACAGAAATCTAAAATATCTAAAAATCAAATAAATCTTAATAAGACGCATTTATATTCCCAAAAAAGAAATAACCCAATAGGCAAATAGAAAAAAAACGTGTCTAACTTCGACAATATATTGACATAAAATGGTTGGAAGAAACCAAAAGAAACATGAATAATAGCATACGCAATCTTCTTCCTTTCTTTTCTTTTCTTAAGAGAAAAACAACAAAATAAAGAATGAAAATTTATGTTTTTCTCTATTTGTTATTATTATAGTGGATTAGATGAAAAAATAAGTTACGATGTATTCATTATACTTTAGTCACCAAAATGTTGGTTAACATGTTTCATTCGTTGTTCAAGTTTCATAGTCGATGGAAAAATAACAGAGCAAGCCGGACATTTGTCCATTGCATTATCATTCTCAACCTTAGATAAACATTTTTTACTACAAAAAAAGATGTTGACAACATTCGAAAATGTAAATTAATAAACTCACTTTATCAGATCTTGTTGTTTTTCTGTCGAATGTATATTTTCATTTTTGATTATTTTTTGTATTTGAATAAATGGAATAATTTTTTCCGGATATTCAAATGAAATTAATTGCAATTTCAAATGATGACATTGCTCTAATAATCTTCGGACTTCTTCTCTATCCTGCCGTTGTTCATAAATCAACGCTGTATCTAAATATTCCTGTCGTTTAACTTTTAACATTTCAAATTGATATCTGCATTGTTGTTCGAGTAGATGTTTTTGTTGACGAACATTGTCTTGCACTTGATGAATAAGATTCTTTTCCCATTCGATTAGTTCATTGATTATTCTTTGTTTTTCATCGATTAATATTTTCATATGACGTTCAAATAGATTGCTAATTTCAGTTTCTGATCGACACGCGCGAGCTGACGCAAACATTATTATTCTATTACTTCTCCTCTTTTACATCGAGTAAATGTACGATTACCTTGAGAAGAGCAGAGATTTTTTTTCCTCTACACGTGACAAATAAAAATTCGTTTCGAACTATTTTATTTTTATACATTCGTTTCAATAGGCGACACACAAAAAAAAACAGAATAGTAACTGAATGGTCTTTAGCATTTTTCATCAATCATTGTAATGTTCATTGATATGTACACCTCGTTGATTGATATTCATATTCGGAGAGAAAATCATTAGACACAATGGGCATTTATCAATGATCGGATTCTCCATTGAAGATCGATTGTCGTCAAACTGTACGAATGATTCAACATTTGGTGTTGCAGGTGTCGGTGGTGGCAAATCGTTCGAAGCAAATTCATGCAATTGATTCAGTTCATCTGAGGAAGAATTTTCAATTGAGATGCTATCAGGAACGGTGTTCTCCGGAGTCGACTCATGTTGACATTGTTGTTCTTCTGATTCTGATATCTCTGCATTTGTTGACACTAGTATTTTCGATAGAGGGAACACAGGATTTGTTACTTTGACTAATTCTTCTTTCAAATTCTGACATTGTCGTATTAGTTGTTGTATTTGTTCGGTATCTTGTTTCTCTTCAAGACCAACGACTTGTTTAAGCATATGACTACGCATTGTATTGAGTTCGTTTATCTTGATAGCATATTGTTTTTCAACAATCTCTTTTTGTAGTTCAACATGCTGTTCAATATCAGCAATATTTTTCTTGCCCCATCCGGTAATTTCATCAAGTATTTCCCATTTTCTACCATAGAGTAAACTAATCTGACGATTAATTGCATGATGAATATCTCTTTCTGATTGTGTTAAATTTGATGTTTCAACAAGTAAATAATCTTCATTGATAATAGATGCCATTATTCTAAAAAACAATGATTATAAAACGAGTCTTTGCGAGTAATATATATTTTAACGGTGGGTGCAATCTGATTCATCGTTTACTGTTTATATACGATAGAGAAAAGGAACGAAAAGAAGTTTCGTCAGTCAAATGATGTGTTGATAAGCGTCGAATGAGTAAGCGCGAGTTTAACATTCGTCTTCTGTGAAAGATATTTACTTATTGGGCAAAAACCTAGTTGTCATTGCAGAATTTTCGAGATTTAAATGAAACACAAACGAATCGTTTTTTTTTTGTAATTTTTATTTTCACAATGAAAACAAAATAAGAAAACGAACAAATTATTATATTTGTTAATCGAGAATATGAAAAGTAGCATTGAAGTAAATGTTCATTGATCTCATTTTGGAAAATAATCCTTATTAGTCATAGGACTCATGCTCATTAATATGTCGATTTCGTTGTTGAAAATCCATTTTCGCCGAGAATATCATTAAACAATATGGACATTTCTCGATGAGATCCTTATTGTTCTTGTCACGCGATTGTGTGCTATCATTCGGATTCGAATGTTCATCTTCATCGCTTTCTAATTGTGACCTTTTGAAAAAGAAAAATATGATTTTCCTATTAAAATTAAAACATGAAATTATTTACCCAGAGTTATTAATGCTACGACGCGATGAGTTTTGATAATCGAATGAAAATCTATATTCGTCCTGATCATCATTATCCAATTGTGCATTATCATCAAATGAACTATTTTGTAATTCGACTGTACTTCTATTACTATCTTGTCTCGTTGTTTTTTGTTGTTTACGCGGAATTGATTGGAATGGGATGGACTGTACGTCAGTTTCAAATGCGGGTATTTCAAATTTTAATTCTTTACACCTTTCGATTAATTCATTAATCCGTTCGGTATTTTCCGTATCTCGATGAATTTTTAGTTCTGCATAACATTGTTTCCGTGCTTCCTCAAGACGCATTGCTTGTTCTGCATGTCTACGTTCGATAATCCCTATTTGTCTGTATACATAATTGTCTATGCTCTGTGTAAGTGCAGCTCCCCATTCTCTGATTTCATCAGTCATCGATCGTTTCTGTGCATCTAGTTTTGTTTCATACTTTCCAAATGTTTTGTTTATTATTTTTGTGGAACTATTATTCCAAGATGAAAAGAAGCCCAGAAAAGATGATCCAGCCATTGATTAATCACTGAATAGTAATAATTATCTAGAATTCATTGTCATAGATATATCAAAGCATACAAATTATATTTTAAAAAAATGCTTTATTTCTTTGTAAAAATGAGTTATTTTTGTTAGAAAAACTGAAAAGAAGATAATGATAATAAACAAAACAAACAGAAGAAGATAAAATAATCAACGATGTTTCACATAGTCATGAAACAGGCACTGAATGAAAATAGAAAGGTCTCTGGATTATTTTTGAAGATTTGATGTAACTTATTTTTAGTTCAAGAATTATCATGTTCACTAATATGTTTTGCTTGATCGATATCTGACATAGTTCGCGAAAAGATCATGAAACACTTTGGACATTTTTTAATGGGTCTATTGTCATCGAAAACATAATCGTTAGAATTGATTGCTGGACTAGAATAATTTATTCAAAGGATGATTCTACTTTTCATAGTGTACTTACTACATTGATGATGAAGCACTCGCACTTGAATTTGCATTATTTCCGTTGATACCAGAAGAATCAAAATCACTGGTATTCATTTGATTGTCTTGTCGTCTTTTTTCATCTAACTGTTTTTGTGTCACGAAATTAGCAAAATACGTGTTACTTGAAGAAGGAGCAAGTTGAAGTAATTCGAATTTCAAGCCTCGACACTGTTGAAGAAGTTGATTTATTTCATTGTGATTATTCTTCGCTTTATATGATTTTATTGCTGTTAAATATTGATTATATATTCCATTAATCTCTTGTACTTGGTCATTGAATTCACGGTTAAGCAAACGCAGTTGTTCCTTTGCATGTTCATCAATTATTTTAATTTGACTTTGACGCCAATTTTCAATCTGTTCACTTATATCCTTATTTTGATTAGATAATATTTTATTAAAGTCCTCGAACATAGTTATAAGACTCCTTTCTGGATGAGCGACTTGGCCTTGACCAGAATAATGTGCCGTCATTGAGAATCTTTCGGTATTAGTAATCTAAAATCATGTTTTTATATGTATCAAAAATAGTCTTTATCCGAATAAATAAATTTATTAACGTCTTTTTTTGTTAGAAAAGAAGAAAAAGAAAAGAACGAATCCTCTTACTCTCATAAAACAATGTTGACAGAGCAAACAAAAAAAACAGAGAACGGCAATTTTGACAGTCGTTTCTCATTTTCTTTTTTTTTTACTTTTTTTGATTAATCAACAATGTCGAGTAAAAATCGTCGTGCGAGTCTGTCTCCAAGTGAACGAAAACAAATAAGAAGTCGTTCATCATCTCAAACTCGTCGAGCATCATCGCATAAATCTCGAAAACACTCGAAGCAAACAAAACGTTCGCCAAGTTCAAATAGTCTATCATCACCAAAGTCAAGCAAATCGAGACGACAAAAATCGAAATCCAAATCAGCTTCATCCAAGGATAAAAAACACTCGAAGAAAAAAAAATCAACAACTAGTCTCCACGATACCGACAGTAAACAAGAAGAACCACAAAATGATGCTCAAAGACAAGATCTTTCAGCACGAGGTCTATCTGTTGTTCCAACAGAAGTCTTCAATTGTAAATCAGTAAATTTCCTTTCAAATTGAGCTTCTTCTTTTGTTTTTTTTTTGCTGCAGTGGTTACACTTCGTCGATTGATTCTCTCGAATAATAATCTCGCTGGTATACCATTAAATATTCGTGAACTCGTCAATCTTGAATATCTCGATCTATCACGAAATCCTCTCCGTGTGAAAAACGGTGTCGATGATTACTCATGTCTGCCACGTGAATTTCGTTATCTACGTAATCTACACACGTTAATCATGGCTGAATGTTCACTTAAATATATTCCAGCTGTTGTTTGGACAATGATTAGTCTCCGTACGTTAGACATCAGCCGAAATAAAGTCGGCTACATTGTCAGTGAGATTGGAAATTTAGTTGACATTCAAAATCTTCGTCTATCTCAAATGGATCTCGATGCACTTCCGCCGGAGATCGGCTTTTGTGATAAACTGCAAACAATCGATTTAACCGGTAATCCCATCGATAATCTACCGGAAACACTTGTTGAATGTCGAGATTTAACTGAAATTAAAATAAATTATCGAAATTTCTTTAAATTTCTCGATGATTATATGTTTCAATTGATTGACGAAGGGAAAATTCGTTCAGAACATATTCCTCATGTTATTTTCGAACTCGAAAGTCTCGACATACTTGATCTCAATCAAACGAAACTCAATTATATACCCAATGATCATACATTAACTCGTCTCAATGAATTATATCTATCGAATAATTCATTTCATCAAATACCCGAATCGATCAGTTCGATGAATAACTTAAAAATTCTCGACATGTCAAATAATCGTCTCCAAACTATTCCCGATCATTTCATACAAATAAAACAATTGAAAATCTTAAATCTATCATCGAATCAACTGACAATTCTCCCAGCAAATCTCTCACGAATTCAAACATTAGCAAATCTTATCATCAATCGTAATCGTATCGAATCTATCGACGAAGAATTCTCGCAAAGTCCGTCATTATTATCACTCGATCTCGCTTATAATCAGCTGAAAATTCTTCCCGAACATTTATGTCATCTCAAACAACTGGAAACGCTCGATCTACGCTACAATCAAATCGAATATCTTCCACTTGCATTTCAACAAATGAAAAATATCAAATCAATGAACACATTCGATGATGATTTTCAACGGTCAGGCCTTCATCTTCTCGGCAATCCACTTGTCGATCCGCCGAGTTACATTTGGAAATCAACATCCATTCAAACGCTATTCGATTATATCGAAACCAAAGAAAAAAAGCTCTCGAATTCCTACACACATTTGAAATTGATTTTTCTCGGTCCGAAAAGTTGCGGCAAGTCAACGTTAGTTTCGAAATTAACTGCTCACGGTCGAAAACCTCTCGACCAATATATGTTGGCTCTTCAAGAAAAACAAATCATTTCCGAAAATCTACCACGAATAAGCGATAAATCATCATCGATTCTCACCGATCAATGGATCGAAAGTCGAATTTCGATGAATGGCGAATATTTTCTTCAACGTTCATCGAAAGTCAAACGAATCTTCCCACCACCCTTGAAAACCTATCGACAAAATGAAATTCTCGATTACTTCATACAAAAAACAATTCTAACAACGAAAAACAATCTCTATTGTACGATTTTTGACATTACAAGTGAGCCAAGTTTCGAAATTCTCTATCCATTAATCTACGATACAAATGCACTCTTCATTCTGCCCGTTAATCTAACCGTTCTTTTGAATATCATCAATGCAGCAACGAGTTTAGATTCGTAAGACTTTTGTCTTTTCATTTCCTATTCTCAAACGAGTTTTGTAGTAGCGAAGATACAATCTCAATCATCGATTACGAAAGTTTATTGACACTCGATTGGTTATATTTCTACATATTTCGTTATATCGAATCGATAGCTGATCATTGTCAGCAAGCATCGATTGCAGTCGTTGGTTTGATTTCGAGTTGTCAATTGAACGGTTCGAATGAGTATCATCAGCAACTTCTCGATGAAATTCATTCGAGAGTAAATATGTTCTTAACGAACGATGATTATCAACGAAAAAATATTCGTTTGTATTCGGATTATTTTCCTGAGCCGATCTATTTTGATAATGAACAAATTTCAAAAGATCTAATCGAAAAATTCGAATTAATCGCACAAAAATGGAATTTAAAATATCCGAAACAACTCAATTCAATTCTCAAACAAAATCTACGATTCTTTCGAGAGAATACAATCTTCATCGACTATGAAACTTGTTTGAAATCGTTCGAAGAAATGAAATCTACGTTCAATATTCAAATGACATTCGATCAATGTCTTGAATATCTCAAACTACTCGGCGATATTCTCTATTTTCCTCAACGATCGATCCTTGTTAAACCGTATTTTCTTTTCAATAACGTTCTTTCTCGAACAATCTTTCGACCAGATATCGATCGGTGGTTGAATTATGATGAAAATTTACTCTTTCGTTTCACAGGCTACTATCCAACGATCGAACTATTCGAAATCGATCGAGAACGGTTGCTGAATCGAGGTGAATTCACATGGAATATGTTGAACGTTCTCTTTTTCGAACAGAACAATTCCGATCGATGTTTAATCGACAAACATATTCTCTATTATTGCGAAATTATGGAACATTTATCACTCGGTTTTATTCATCCAGCAAATCTCAACTGTAAGTTGAGTAACGAAAAAGAATTTCTCTTCAACGTTTTTCGTTTTAGATCGAGAATTTACCAATCCGTATTTCGTTTGTCCGTGGTTATTAAACGAAAAACAAACATCGACTATGGATTTCAACGAATATTTTCGCGAACTCGAACAAAAACGAACCTATGAAAATCTCCGAACGGAAAATATGCGCAAACTTAAACAACAACAATTATGGTTCGGCATGGACGAACAGGAAAATCTGCCTAAGAATCTCTTCGATTCCAATCTCGTTCAAGAACTCCCATCAAGTGATCAAATAGCTATTCCAGAATCTCAGATTATCAATCAAAATAGTCCGTTAATACGACTGAAAATTTTCAATAAATCTTCGCATTTTCTTCCAATTGGATTCTATGAACGTTTACTCATTTGTTTACATTCGATTTACAATGAACGATTGGATTATTCGAATCGAACTCTCGGACGAACATTGCAAAATGAATTAATCGAAATCGAACGTTTCGACGACGGAAATTGGGTGTATCTCACAATAAATCAGTCACTTCTCGAACGTATACAAACTCATATTAGCGAAACTCTTTTTTCGTTTTATCCTTCTCTTCATTTTCAAATTGAAACACAATAAAAACAAACCAACAAACAAATTCATCGTCCTTCTTCTTTTGTTTTCTCTTAAAAAGGAATAAACTAAGCAGCGAAACAAATTTACACACTTGTTGAGGGTAGAATGAGAAACGTTTAGCTTTTACACATATACACACATGCACTGTTAATCTTTTATATCGAGATTCGATTGAGCACTGTCGACATCGTCGTCTTCCATAATCTGTTGATCGATGTACTCGCGAACGCGTCGTTCGTAATCACGACGATGATTTTGATAGAGCATGGCAGCTTCAGAATTGGCTGGCGATGCCGGATTAGGATCTGTTAGCAGCGAACGAATGGAGACGAGCAATGTCGAAACATCGAGACTTGCGCTCCAACGTTGCTGAAGAATATCAAGACAGATCGAACCGTCCATGTCTAAGAAAAAGAAAATCGAAAAGTTTTGTTTTTTTGGAGGTGAAAAATTCGATTTACAGATATTCGGGTGAAAGACTTTGGTAACAAATTTGACTTCAGGCGGATGATTTGGATAATCTTGAGGGAATTTTAATGACAGAACAAAACTGGCGTCTTCGAACAGACTATCATCGGGCCCGTCGAGAATAGCGTTCCATTGGAAAATATTATCAGCTGATATAGGCGCAGCATTGATGCCTTCAACGGGATTCTGTGTTAGATCGCGTAGGTCACGCATGAGACGACGTTGAGCAGTTGTTGCTGTTGTTGTTGTCGGATTTGGCGGCGACGACATGTGAGAAAAAAAACTGAAATCTATCGAAGTAGAAGGACAAATCTAGTAAATAAATATGTTTTTGATTATGACAGGAAAAAAACAAACGTCATATGAAAATCGACACAATTATAGTTCGACTATCAGTTGATCAACCTCGTGAGAGATTGTTTTTCTGTCTTGACGCAAGCAAACTTTTCATCATAATTATATTTAGATAAGTTTACAAAGAACCAATAACGAATCTGAAGATGTCAGTAGACGATACACATTCGACTGACAATCGATTGGTGTTTCTCATTGCTACATGTTCAAACTAGTTAAGTAGGTAGGTAGGTAGGACGAGACGAATACCTGATTCAATGTCATCTGTCTACTAATGCAATGTACTTCAAAAACGAAAATGTGAAGAAAGGCAAAAAGTTCTTGAATGATTATATCTTTTTACAAGGATTTAATTCAAAAAAAAAGAGGACACGACATGACAAACAGTGTTAGAAAATAAGCTGATGAAAATGTTATTCACTCGAGCCAATTGATCTGATCAATAAACGAACGAGAACGATATGCAAATAATTTATTTGTTTTATTGAGAAGATTTGCAATCGTTGTCATTGGCACACTACCGTCCTTGACGAAGTTGTCCACCTTGTTGACCGCCACGGCCGCCACCTCGAGAGCGTTGATGTCCTCCGCGACCGCCACCGCCGCTACCTTTACGATTATCACCGGGACCTCCACCTCGACCACCGCCATGTCCTATTCGGAAAAGAAAAAAACTCGAAGAGTTCCGACGCCAATTTAGTTTTGAGTTTTACCTCCACGTCCACCATCGCCACGACCTCGAAATGGTCGACGTGATGGTGGTCCTGAACGTGATGGTTTTTCATTGACGTCTTCTTTGACAAGACCAAGAATATCTTCTGGCAATCGTAGATATTTTATTGTATTGCCACGAACGTAACATTCGGGAATTTTCCAAAATCGATCACCGTCCTACAATTCGAAAGTCATTGTCTAGCTTTTATGATTTGTTTTCACTCAAAAATGAACTCGTATTCGCTTACTCGTGAAGTACAAATAACATCACGTAGATGAATATTCATGAAATTATCGCAACTAACTAAATTTCCATTATAAGTTTCGCCATTTTTTAATTCCACCAACTGAAAACAAAAGATATCTTTCAATAAATCTCATTCTGTCGTAATTACTAACCATAGGATGGTAAACAGCTGTTCGAAGAAGTGTTAAAGGTAGCTAAAAACGAGAGAAAACATAGCCTAGTTTGACATTCCAGTTGAATCATTTTACTCACCATCTAAAATCACAAAATAAAAAATATTTTCACAAATCAGATGAAAATCAATTCAATGGTCGTTCGTCTCTTTTTTTATATTTTCTTATTCTTCTTTCTGAAATTCTCTGTCTGTATTGGTCATCATTGAAACACCATTAACAAGATTCATTTCTGTATAGAGACCGCTCATATATTTCTAATAAACTAGCGGCCTCTCATTGGATTCAGATATCAGACGTTCGACTAAGGTTTCAATAAATAGCTTGTGCAAGAAATATGTTTTTTTCTTATTATTCGCATTGGTCAATGTAACGATCCAATACTAATCGATAGCACTTTCACCTTTGCTTCCTTCTTTCCTTTGCCGTTTATTTATTCTCTTTGAAATATATAACTAGTTAAAACATTTGACAAAAACAAATATGGCTGCCGTTGTTCAAGCACAACTTCGTAAAGTTGAAGAGAAATTAAAGCCTGCTCTTTATAATACGGTTGGCAGCGATTATTGGGCGATTGCTGAAAAGAAAACGACATTGAAACGTGAACAACTTGCATTAGGTATTTACTTTTTTCGCATATAGATAACGATCACATTGCATTGAGTATCTTTCGTATGATATAGGTGTACTACTTGTCCTTGGTTTATACTTAGCCTTTGGTTGGGGAAATGATTTTCTCTGCAATTTGATTGGATTTCTTTTCCCAGCTTATGCATCGTAAGTTATTTTTTGGCAATAGAACAGTCCATCGAAGGTTTATTTTTAAAGAGTTCTAGCTGTTGAATCGAAAGGTACACGTGATGACACCGAATGGTTGATCTATTGGGTCGTTTATACAACTGCAACGTTTATTGAATACATTGGCCATAGTTTTTTTCAAACATTACCATTCTATTGGCTTGGTAAATGTCTTTTTCTTATTTGGTTGATGATTCCAGGCCCAAGCAATGGTTCGAAAATCTTATACGAACGAGCTTTTCGTCCTCTACTCGCAAAACTTCCACGACCAGCTAATACTCCCGCTGCAACAAGTAATCGAAATGGCAATTTTTCATTCGTTTTAACTATCGTTTTGTTTTCTTTAGACAATCTTTATCCGAACGCAAACTCTCAATAGACATTAAAACATCGGCAAAAAACAACGAATTTTTCTTTTGTTTTTGTGTGCGTGTGATACCTCCTCTTCTTTTCTTTTTTTGCTTAGATAGGACAAACCTTTCTTCGTTTCGGATCAAAACTCTATTTACCCTTACTAGAAATTTAACAAATCAACTCATATGCGCGTTAATACCGTTTTCTTTTCTTCTTACTAATAAAACTGAACTCAAAACAGACTATAAAATCATCGTTGCTCATAATTTGCGGTTGAAGATTCGATTAAGAGCGACATCTACTCGGAAATTTCGAAAGAAGGAAATAGTTTTTCCGAGATTTTCCATTCGAAGAATCGACTTGAAATTAGTTTACTAAAATCTCATCAATAAAATGCCTATCTCAAATATCGTTTGTCCGACCTCCACCATATGTTTCAACAAAGAAACATAGTCATGGTGTTTTGAAACAAAAAAGAAGAAGTCTAAAGACAAACAGCTAAGAAAATAGAAAACATCGTCGATTTGTTAACCGATCGAACACAAAAATGACAGCTCGAGATCAAATACGAGCTATGTTAGATCAACTGATGGGATCTGACAACGGTATGTTTGCATTTTTTCGTCAATGTCTCCGTACACATTTCTTTTTCATCAGTTCGACTTGAGAATTACTCTCTCGATCAACCCGTGAGTTATACAACCAAACGTTTTTTTTCAATTGAAATTATCAATAATACGACTACTACTTCTAGTTCGGATAAAGATCTTTGAGGGTATGTAAGGAGTGTTAGTTTATAATCGATCAAACATTTTCTCTTTTTCTATTTTGTCGAATTACATTGAACATTTTGAATGTTTTTTGTTTTGTTAAGGTGCTAGCAAGTCCAGTATGTCATTTGAAGATCGTCGAGTATGTCGAGCATTTCTCTTAAACTGTTGTCCACACGAAATCTTCAGCGGAACGGTACGTTCTCCGACGAAAAATCAAACAAAACACCCTCGAAAATTCTCTTGTTCTTCTAGCGAGTCGATCTCGGCGATTGTCCAAAAGTTCACGAATACGCATTGCGTGCTGATTACGAACGAGCAGCAGCGACGAAAAATCTCCAATACGAATACGATGTAAAACGAAAACAAAAAACCCCACGAAACTCTAAGCGAATCATGTGTTTCTTTAGGCATTAGATGTGTTGAATCAGTTCGTCGCCGAAGCCGATCGAAAGACCGAACACGCCAAACGCAAACTTCGTGAAACGCAAGACGAACTGGGCGAAGAAGCCGCTCGGAAAATGAACGCAATTCACGATCTCGGCGAGCAGATCGGCACGAAACTCGCCAAAGCCGAGGAACTCGGTGCTCAGGGTCTCGTCGACGAGTCAATGAAATTATTAGAAGAAGTCGAAGACCTACGCAAAGCGAAAACCGACTCCGAACAAGAATTTCGTGCGACGATGCCGGCGTCGACTTACCAACAGCAAAAACTACGTGTTTGCGAAGTCTGCTCGGCGTATTTAGGCATTCACGATAACGACCGACGATTGGCCGATCATTTCGGTGGACGATTGCACTTAGGCTTCATTCAAGTTCGTGATAAACAAGCCGAATTACAGAAACGTGTCGATGAATTCAAAGCCAAATCCAAACGAAAGTAAAAATCTTCACTCGATCGAAATTTTTCAATCAAAAGGATTCTTCGTTTTAGTTCGCCAGCGAAACACGAAAGCTCAAGTCGACGACGATCTCGATCGCCGGCTCATCGCTCATCGAAATATTCTCGACGCTCACGTTCACGTTCACGTGATCGTCATCACCACCGACATCATCGTCGTTCACGATCTCGGTAGATCTCTTGTTTTTTCTCCATTCGAACTTATTTTTTTGTTTATTTTTCAGTTCGAACTCTCGACATCGCCGTCGTTCTCGAACGCCGCCACCATCTCGTCATCATCGACATCGAAAAACGTCTCCCAATGATGATGACGAAGAAACAACGCGAATTCTCGAAAGTATTCAACAATCAATGAATAAACAATAAAACAATCTTTCGTTTGTTTCCAAAAAACTTGTACTCTTGTGTTCGATTTGTTTGTGATTATTAAAGAAAAACAAAACCAAACTATCTTAAAAAGGAAAAATAAGAAAACCTATCTTATCTCTCGAAACTCTTTTGTCTATTTTCAGACAAGTTTATTGAAAAATCATTCGAAACAACATGTAAGAGACGTTCGATTCAGTTGAATTGCTCGATGAGATCTGACTCATCGGTTCGAGATCGTGTTTCTGCACAATTTCAATACATAATTGTCTAGAGTCAAAAATCTCGAAAGAACAAAACTCGAATTCCATTTTGAATAAAAAAAACATTCATCTAATTTATTCAAAAGTTTGATTCGAAACAAACAAAACAAACAAAATTCGACAATTCATCTAATATTTTTCATTTATTTTAGTCAAAATGTGTTAAAACAACTCGTTATTCTTCTATGATGGAGACTCCGGTTTATTTGGACGAAGACATCCCATTTGTCGAATCAGGCGATTACGAAATCGGTGATGGTGATAGTACAGCAACGACACTCGCACATGGAAATCTGATTTCTTTGAATCAATCGATTTGGCCGACGAGTAAACGCGGCCGACGACCGAAACCACCGAATTCCAATGTAAACCAACCGAAAAAACGCGGCAGAAAACCGAAATCAACGAAAAAATCCAGCAAACTCGACGACACACAACCAACGAACAAAGATTCACCGACAACAACGACGCGTTCGAAACGCTCGGGCAAAGTGTCCTCACAAGCCAATCTCGTGATTATGAACAATTCAGCTAGTGAAACGACGACGAAAAACTACGATCAAGCCGCGATTATCCAAGCGCTTCGGCAAGCCGGTGTCAATCCGTTGCACCACGATCCGACCGGCGACGATTCAGACAGCGATAGTGACGATGGAAGCGGCTCCGATGAGCAATCGATATCGAGCGACGACGAACTCGGGAGAAACCAACAGCTTACGAATTCGAAGAAAACAACAACAACAACAGCCAATCACAAAAGCGAAACCGACGACGACGAGGAATCATCGAGCGATGATGAACTCGATGAACTAGGCGTTGGAAACGACACGAATAACAATCTGAGTAGTATTGTCAATCCGTTGGACGCCGATTCGTCGCTATTAGCTCAAGCTGACTTTTCCAATCCGGATTACGTTCAAAATCTCGTCAAACCACATCGAAAACGACGGACGCACGTGTCCAATGATGATCAACCGAAGACTATTCGTTGTCCGCAGTCAGGCTGCACGAAAATGTTTCGTGATACAGCGTCGATGAACAAGCATTTGCATACGCACGGACCTCGGGTACATGTTTGTCATGAATGTCAAAAGTCGTTTGTCGAAAGTTCGAAATTACGCCGCCATCAACTTGTTCACACGGGCGAAAAAGCGTTTCAATGTCCGTTCGAAGGATGTGGCAAACGGTTTTCGTTGGATTTTAATCTTCGGACACACGTTCGAATACATACGGGCGATAAACCTTATGTGTGTCCGTTCGATGGTTGCAGTCGACGTTTTGCTCAATCAACTAATCTCAAACAACATCTTTTAACACACGCAAAAATACGGTCACATCAACCATTCGCCATTCCAGCTGTGGCTGTGACAATCACAGAAATTCAACCTCAGTATTGAATTCGAATAGCATTATGTTTTCCTCTCTCTCTCTCCATTTTTTTTTCTTTCTTCTTCTTCTACTTTTTTTTGTATATGAACTATAGCCATTATTAATCTTTTGTTTTTCTTCTTCATTTTGTGTGTATGTATGTTGTTTTGTATTTAAATGTCATATGATCAGCAGCCAAGTCAGTCAACTCTTCAAAAAAATATGAAAACAAGAACGACATACTATTCTCTTCTAGTTTACTATATTTGCTGTCGTTTGAAATGATAAGATTTCTCTATAACCTGTCGTATCTTCTCTCTCTCGTTGTTTTTTTCTTTTCTTGGTTTGTTTGTTTTAGAAATTGCATTCTTTCGTTCTTCTCAATAAAACAAAAAACACACACACATTGGACAAAATACAGTAGTCAAATCTCTTTATAGTGAATAGCTAAAACTTTCAAAATTCAAAGGAGCTGAGAGAAGATTTGTTTGTTTATTTTCAAAATAAGATGTTCATATCTGTATACAACAACAAAAGAAAGAACGAGTTTCCTTTGATTTTGTTTCATCAACCGAACATTGGACCTGGATTTTCTGAGTAGTCATCGAAACGTCGTTGTTGTTGAGGATGGTCCATAGTTTCAGCTGCGTTAGTGTCCAACGATGAATCTAATTCAGTTTGTCGACCAAGTGAACGTTCGGATATCGAAGCAAACGGACGTTTACGCACAAAATAACCTAGATTCGATCCACGGAAAAATGGAAACGATGGCTGTATATGACTGTCAACACGATGTCGTTTTATATTGCTTTCATCATTCGATATTGCTTGTTGTTGTTGTTCAGTATAAATAACAAAACATAGAAGGATAAGACCAACAAGACAAAGAAATTGTTTCGAAGAGAGCATGTTGGAGTTTGACGATGATAGTAATAAGCAAATGAAATGAATTATCAGTAATTCACCTGTATTTATATTCGCCTACTTCTTCCTCATTTTCAGTTTATTCTGCTCAGATATGATTTCAGGTGCTGAATAGAGTTTAAACACGCGAACGTCGAATGACAGTGATGAAAATTTGAAGAAACTATCTCTCACTGTATGAAATACAGACTAGATTGCATGAGAATGAATGCAATGACGTCAAACTCAATATAAAAAATTCAGAACAGTATATCCGGTTTTCTTATTTTTAAAAACAAAAGAATGAGCGCATGTGCTCGGATTAAAAGTGATCAAACGAGCCATATTGTTCGATTAACCATGTTGCCAGAATCGATTCCAAAATGATGCTGATGGTGTTACGGGATAATTCTCGAGATCAGCTATTTCTTCTGCAGTTAAACGCCAACCAAACGCGCCAGCATTTTGTTCAGCTTGTTTGCCATCACGTGCACCACCAAGTGGAATGACGCCTGAAAATACAAGAAGATTTTGCATCGACCACAATAGAATTCTTATACCTTTGCATATAACATAATTCAAAGCAACCGATGAAACACTAACATTGTATTTTTCAGCTAGTTTTCTCATATATTCAAGTAATGGTTCCAATTCATCCATGTTTACATTCGAAAAATATCGACCAGACGGTGGCGGATTAGCTTTCGAATATTTTCCCGTCAATCGACCCATAGCCTATAAATTAAAATGCAAAGCTCTCTCTCTCGCTCGTTTTTGAAGTTTTTACCAAAGGAGAATATCCTAAAACTGCGATGTTTCGTTTGTGACATTCGGCGATTAATCCCGATGTTTCTGGCGAACGTCGAAGAAGCGAGAATTCGACTTGATTCGATGCTAATTGAATGCCATGTTTTTGTAGACAATCGTACATTTTAATCATTTCATCGGTTGAATAATTCGAAACACCGACAGTTTTTGTTAGACCGAGTTTAACCGCTTCAGCAAGAGCATTGCCAACGACTTCAATCGAACGGAGATGAATAGGACCGTGAATTTGATATAAATCAACACAATCGACCTGTTTGTTTTCGAATAAATTTCAAAAATAGAAGTTCAATAGAATCTCGAACATACTTGTAATCGTTCTAAACTCGCTCGAAGTGCATTGATCAACGAACTTGGATAGGAAAATTTATATGGATAGGGCAAGAATTTTGTTGCAAGAACAATATCTTCACTATGATTTGCCTTATATCGAGCAATACTACGTTCGCTAAAAAACAATATATCGAGTATAAATCAAGATTTTTCTTTCGTCGAAAGTTTACCTTTCACCTGAACCGTAGATTTCAGCTGTATCAAATGTATTGATTCCTTTCGAAATCGACATATCAAAGGCTTCTTTGGCCTGTCCATTCAATTCTTCATTCCACGACCATACTTTCGTATCACCCCAAGCCCAAGTACCCAAAACTAATTTAAATCAAACATTTTTTTTCTCTCATTTGTTCGTTCGAAAAACTCACTAAGTGGAGAGACTAAAATCTTATCTGCGAGTTTAATTTTTGTTTCTGCTGTCGGGATAATATCACCGGGAATATACACGTTATAGCTTGTCATGATAAATACAGATTAATCGAAGAAGAAAGAAAAAAAAAACAAGATTTATTTTTTCTAATGGGCCGATTAAAGACTCCATTGAATCAATAGTTCTGATAGGAGTCGCTATAGATCTTATGTACACAGTTTATTTTATTTTGTACAGACTAGAATATACAAAATCAAGTTTGATATCACATTAAATTATCCGATGTGATTGT
>ERZ781398.1761-NODE-1761-length-19635-cov-4.860368_pt1 | contig 19635 bp, 20 predicted proteins | sample MGYA00433077_ERZ781398 | MGnify/ENA primary metagenome ERZ781398 (study PRJEB29847, sample SAMN06458254) | wastewater metagenome | isolation source: Wastewater bioreactor | place: South Africa: Cape Town | study: EMG produced TPA metagenomics assembly of the... | reverse complement strand
CATTTCAAGATTCAAATCTCAATCCAGACACTGAATATGTCTATGAAATATCTTCATTAAATCAAGATTTAGAAAGTGTTAAATCAGCTCGATTAGTTGTCAAAACAATAACAATGAAAGTTTGTTTCAATGATAATAATTACAATCATGTTGTCAATGGACGAGCAACACACAGTGGTGGTTATGTTTATGCTCTTGGATCAGAACAAAACATTGGTCTTTACAATATCTTAGTTAAAACCAATCTTTGTATGACCAAACAAAATTATTATGTCAAAGAATAATAAACTTTCATTTCTAATTTATTATTATTGATTTATTAAATACGCCCAAATTTGAATTAAATACTAAAATCATATTTTGTTCAACAGCGTTTTCTTGATCATAAGAATATAACATAAAAGGACCATTCGATGATGCTAAACAAAAAACATTCATTCATTCATTCATTTGAAAAGAATAGAGAGAGACAGAGTAACCTTGCATGCCAATAGTACATGTATCTCCTTGATCTGTTGCATCGAAATAACGATATTCAACAATTCCTGGTTGATTCTCAAAGAATCGAACTTGAAAATGATAAAATTGATCTTCTTCAACGTAATGACTCATATAGAATTCGATCAATAATAGTCGAGATGGTGAATTGCCTTGAGATTCATAATAAATGCCTTGTGATGTATTTGCATAAATATACAAATCATCCCAAAATGGAAACAAAGTCACATCAGCAAATATATCCGATGGTAATTCACTTTCCGTATACATTGTTGAACAATTCGAAAAACAAATCACCTTTTATAAACAAAAAGATAAAATCAAATTCATCTTCGAATCAATCAATCGAACGAACTCCATCAGTTGTCACAATAAGACTATTCGTTGTTCGATTGTAAACTGAAACTGGCCAAGGAAGATCAACCAAATACATTTGATCATCAGCTGATCCATTTATAGCCGAAGACCAAATCGAAATCGATTGATTCAATTGAATTCCAGGAACATTTGCACATTCACCTGCTGAACAACTCAAATTCAATCGACAAACATTACCAATCGAACCACAATTCAAAGAATCAATCAACACATTCACACAATTTCCATTCGAACTCAATACTAATGGATAAATACACGACACATTCACTGACGATGGTATTCTTGTTGTTGTTGTTGTTGTTGTTTCGATCGAATCTTGTTTTTTCATGAGTAGAAATGGAAGAAGAATTAGTAAAAGAATTAAGATGAATAAACACAAGAATAACAATGTTAATAATAAACATTTTATTCGTCTAATTAGAAAAAAAAAGAAAAAGAAAAAGTGTTAATTGAGAAGAGAAATGACAAACTTGGCTTTGTCATAATAGAATTGAAATTGTTCGGGATTAATATCAATCAATTTCGGAATATATTCTTCTGTCCCGAAAGGTGATTTCATTTTAATCCAAAGTGATTCATTTGCATACTTCGTCATATCGTCAAATGACTTCACAAGAAAAAAAAACACAAAGAAAACATTTGTTTTCCGTCTGTTGCCCAACGAATTGATTTGAATAATAAAATATTTCTTGATTTATTCGTTGAATAGAAGAAAAAAAAAACGAGAAGAACAAAGTCAAATTAATGAACTCAATTAAAATGTTTGTTTCGATCCATTTTGTCATGAAACAGTGCAAATGGTCTTGTTTTGTGTTGTCATTCGTTGGAATTGAGACGAAGAGAAAAATGTTTTCAACAAATGAATTTCCATGTCGAAGAAAAGCTTTGATTATTTGCAATCAAAATTATAAATTATCGAATAAATTAGATGACAATCTGCAATCGATCGATGCTTTGAAAACGAAATTACGTCAATTTTATTTTGAAATCGAATTCGGTTGGAATTTATCGAACGAAGAAATCGATTTGTTAATCGAGAAATATTTTTTAAATTTAAATCCGAATGATTTTCTTCTTTTCTATTATTTTGGTTATGCAATGACTTATGAAAATGAAAATTATTTAATTGGAATCAACGATGAACATCTCGTCAATCAACAATTAATCAAATATGAATTTATTCATTTGGATCTCATCATTGACATGTTCAACAAAGCCAATGCTTCGTCGATTATTTATCTCTTCGAATTCTTTCATTCGAATTCGATTCAAAATGAATTTCAACGAATTCAATCGTTGGATGTTCAGTTGAATCAATTGATTTGTTTACTTTCATTCGATGAAACCAATTCAATCGAAAGAAAAAATCAATCGTTGTTGTTGAATTGTTTTGTTGAATATATCGATGAGAAATATTTGCCCATCAATCAAATGTTCGATTTAATTCAAGATGAAATTGTTTATTCAACTGGAAATCGATGGATTCCATTGAAACAATCGTTACTTCGCAATAATCTTTATTTCAACAATCAAATTCAAAATGAAATCAATGATAAACGAACGTTTCTTTCGAAGATCGTTCCTTCGATGAACAATCTTTGTCAATTTCATTTCAATTTAACTAACAAACAAATCAAAGATTCACATATGAAAATCATTGTCGATGAATATCTCATGAAGAATCCATTGAAAAAGATTTATTTCGATGAAAATCAATTGACATCGATCGGTGTGTTTATTCTCTCGTCGTATTTACAAGTCAACAACGATCTCGAAGGTCTTTATTTGAATGATAATCGAATAACAGACATTGGAATCAAATATCTCTCCAACAGTTTGATTAATAATCAACGATTGAAATATTTATCTTTGCAAAAGAATCAATTGACCGATGGTTCAATTGACTATTTCGTTCATTTGTTTGCAACAAATCGAAGTTTAATTTGTTTGTCATTGGATTTCAATCGAATCTCAGACAAAGGCGTTGACAAATTATTAACATGTCCCAATTTGAGTTTGAAATACATTGGCCTATCGAATAATGTCGATATAACCGATGGTTCATTGACATCGATTTGTCGTTTTATTGAAACAAATTGTGTCATTGAAGATATTTCCTTGTTCAATTGTCATCTATCCAAATCAATTCAATTACAAATTCAAAAAATTGCAAAAAAGAAAAAGAATTTTTCGATTTGTTTGAGCGATTGGAATTCGTAATAAAATAGATAGATGTCACGATCGATAGACAATCATTGGATACTTTATATTATCTACCTCGTTTCTCTTCTGTTTGTTGATTTTTCTTTTTTTTAGTTCGAATTGAACATGAAACGATCATTTTGTAAATCCAATCAATGTTTACTCTTTGTTTGTTTTCTTCTTTTTATTATTTTTCTTTATCAAAATCATCAGTCTTTATTTTCTAAAGAAATAAAAAAAACACGAAAAAGTCAATCGGATCCATTTGTATTAATTGATCAAACCAAATGGAGAGAATATCTTCTCTCAGGAGTCAAATCAACAAAACTCTGTCGAATTCCGTCGATCTATTCTCGAATCAGTGATGGTTTGTGTAAAATGTATTCTCGAAAGCAATGTGATCAATTCGATTGTGAAATGATTTATTCATCGAAAGTCAATCGTCGATCGGTGAAATGTTTGTCCGATGGACAAATCTTTCGAGAGAATTCGCTTGAAGATTCAATTCAATGTGAATTTGGTTCTTCATTAGATTTATTTGCAGAGTCTTCATCGATGATTATTGATTCGTACGTTGAGTTTTCTGAAGAATTCTATTTACGAACAATTCCTCGAGATTCTCAATCGATTTTAACAACAAATTTCAATTTCGAATCGATTTCTAATTATCCTTGGAATCGAAATGTTCGTCGAAATTTGAATTTTTCATTTGGTTATGATCGATCGTTGTTCGATTTTATTCCAAAACCTTGGCTCTACGATTATCTTCATCTTATCAAACAAAATCAATTTAATCTCACCGTCAAACAAATCATTGCCAATAAAAAGAGAATTCATTCTCAATCGAACATCGATTATTTTCTCAATCATCAAGTTCGTTGTTGTTGTTGTTCTTCTTCTTGTTTTTTTCGAAATTAGAAATGAAATGTTTAGAATGTGTCTGATTCTTCGTCGAGTGATCATGTTCAATCGTCGATCATTTGGATGAACAGTAATTGTGACACCAAATCCAAACGAACCGAATATTTAAATCAATTAATGAAATTCATTTCGATTGATAATTTTGGTAATTGTGGAAATAATCGACGAGATTTACCTCAACATATTGTCGAAATACAAAAGTCAGCAAATAAAAATCTAAAACAACGAGATACTTACGATTGGTTAAATGGAAAATTAAGTTTAATCAAAGATTATTTATTTACAATTGCCTTTGAAAATAGTCGAGATTTGGATTATATAACGGAGAAACTGTGGCATCCACTTGTCACTGGATCGATTCCGATTTATTACGGTGCTCCAAATGTTGACGAATGGTTGCCTTGTCAATCGAATTGTATTATTGATTTATCGAAATTTAATTCGAGTGAAGAAGCAGCTCGATTTATTTTGCATGTAGGTCAAAATCAAAGTCTTTATGAATCGTTTCATACGTGGAGATCAAAACCATTTCGAAAAGAATTCATTTCAAAGATGAATTATTTCGATCGGATGAACGATTATTCGTTGGATTGTATTCTTTGTAGTTTAACGAACAAAGTCAAACGAAATGAAAATATTTATCTCGCCATTGAACAAATCAAACAACGACTTGGTCAATTCTAAATATCGAACTGTTTTTGTACTTGAAATTCGTTTTATTTTCTTGTTTTGACATTTCAATTTCGTTTGACAAAAGATTAAGCCGCCGACATGTTTTACATTTAAATTGACAACGAAATCATTTGTTCGACTTGACATTCAATGAAATCTCTTTGTTTTTGTCTGTTTTTAATTAGTTTAATAAAAGTCAATTCAATTGAATTGAATTGTGATGAATTGTTAGTAACACTTTATGTTTATTCATCTCAATTCAACCCTCAATGGACAATTCGATCGTCTCAATTCAATGTCAGTCAACAACAACAGCAACAACAACAATTCGATTTCAAAGAAACAAATCAAGTTATGGGTTATCAAGGTTTTTCAATTCGATGTCCAACAAATGCAAATGAAATGTTCATCAATGGAAATTATTTTCTCGAACAAATTCTGTTGGAAACAGGAAAATCTTTTCTTTCGAAAGAATTAGTTGAACATGTTCGACCTTTTCTTGGCAAAAAATCTTCATTGAATATTCTTTCAAAAAGTATGTCGAAAACAGCCAATTGTGATCGTGTTCCAATCAAAGGTCCTGATTCAGTTCCCATTTATAATCCTTTAACCGATAATGGAGGTTGTTTCATTACACGACAATCCAGAAATAATTGTTATGCTTATGGTTTCTCTCTCTTTCATTCTCTTTTTCTCGTTTTTCTTTAAGAATTTGATTTAATTTAGCAACAGATATCGTAACAAATACATTTCCTCAACCGGGTCGTTGGCATGGCAAAAGTCCGTCATCAATTACATGTGATTCCATTCGACAAGCATCGATACGTGATGGACTCGTTTACAAAGGTTACACTTTAAATGAAAGTCAACCGAAATTAGGTCATTATCTTGCTCTTTTCATTTGGTCAAATCTTGATTATCATTGGGTTAGAAAAGATGCCAACGGATTATGGTCACACAAACCTGGACGTAAAAACACTTTTTTTTCACTTCGCATAAACGAAGCAAATAACAAAAATGTTTTGTTTTTGTTTTAGCTGGTCGTGTAACAAATCGAGATAATCGTGGTTTATTTATAAATAATCCATTAAAATCAAATTTTACTCCTTGGACAACATTCTGTGGTTTTTATGTTGCACAACCATCGAGAATTAATATTCGTTGATTGACCTTTCCAAATGTGTCAATCGACTATTGACAACCTTCGCTTTTTCTTTCTTTCTTTCTTTCTTTCTTTTTGGAGGTTGTCCAGCAAAAATAAATAAAAAAAAAAAAGAAGAGTAGATAAAAATATGTTTTTGCATTTATTTTCCCCTCAAGTAAAAACGTGATTGTGAAATGTCACTTTTGTAACTGCAAATTATCTTTGAAATCATATTCTTTATCCTGATAAGAAACTTGATTATGGTTTTTTAAATCGATTGATCGGTCGTGAAGTTAATAGTGAATGGTAGAATTATTTTTCTCTTTTCCAAAGATCAAATCAGTTAAATAAATGTTGATTGTAGGTGGGGTACACGTTGTGCACATATATTTACCATTGGATTACCTTTTGCTATTGCTGATCATCTTTCAATTGATATGTGGAATCGATTTTTATTACCCAAAATGAAATATTCACTTGGAACTAAATTATCAATTATGCATACATCTGGACCTTATCTCTTTCATATTGTCTCGTACGAATTTCGTTTCTTTTCTTTTCTCTAATTGAATTTTTGTATATGATAGATTTGCATTTACCGGTATAATGATTTATATTGCTTGGGATGCATATCCAAATCCAAATCATAAAGATCGAGTCGGTTTTTTCAGTTCGAAAGTTTATCCTGAATTGCAAGGATGTCAATCGATGTATATGCTTCCACTTGTCTCAGGAATGGTTGAATATCTTGAGGGTAAACATCGACCACACGGAACACTTTTAGGTCTTTTGACTCCGACTGCTGTAAGATTATCTTTTTTCATCTTTTCTTTTTTTCTTTGTATAGGCTTTTGTTACTGTTAAAGGTTTTGGTATGAAATGGCCATGGAACGAAAATCTTACTCTATTTGAAAAGAAATTAAATAATCAACAATAATAAACGATATGAAATAAAATTGACCGTATCTTTTTTGATTGATTTTATTCTTTGAAACAATTTCAAATCAAATAAGATTACCTAAGATTTTGTACAGATCATCGTCTTCTACCAAACATTTATCTAAAAGAAGAAAAATTTTATTGTATAGTATAATGTGCTCATTCTATACTTGTATACGCGTCATATGAGAATATTTCATTGGGAACTTTGTCCTTTATGTTGTACCGAACAAAAAAAAGAAAGTTCTTTTCGCACAAAATGTAATTGAATCCGAAAGAATTGATCTATAATGTGAAATGCCAAACTGATTTGACTGAGAAATAAAAACGTCTGTTCTATTTTCGAATGCGAAAGATAAAATTTTAAAAATGGAAGTATTAAATGTTTCACAATTAGATCACGAATATCGACCTCGACTTCAATCTTTAATTGATCAATATGGAATTCAACAAACAGAACATCAAACCATTGAAAAACGTGTTAAAAAATGCATTGAAAATCTAAATCTATTGTTGATTGTGAATACAATCATTGGTTTCTTTCCAATAATTCGTTGTTTAAAAGAATATGATTTGAAAAAGAATCTATTTGGTGATTTTCTAAGTGGATTAACAATAGCAGTGATGCATATTCCTCAAGGTATCGCTTATGCAGTGTTAGCCGGTTTACCAGTTGCTTGTGGTCTTTATGTTTCTTTATTTCCTGTTTTCATCTATATGATCTTTGGTACATGTCCTCATCTCTCCATCGGTTCGATTTTTTCTCTTTGAAAAAAAAAGAAAAGAAAATGAAATGAAATGAATTTCAGGTACATTTGCAATTATTTCATTGATGACACGTCAATCGATCGATTCCATTCCAATAAAATCAATTGAAGAGAAAGTTTCCGCAGGAACAACTCTTTGTTTTCTTGTTGGTTCGATTCAAGTAAGATGTTGTTGTTCAAAAAAAAAGAAAGAATTGACTTGTTGTCTTCTGTCAAGTTGCTTTTGTCAATATTTCGTCTTGGTTTCGTCACAAGTTATTTAAGTGAACCATTTGTAAGTGGATTTACAACAGGTGCTGCTATTCATGTGTTTAGAAGCCAATTGCCAAGTTTATTCGGCGTTCGAAGTCCATCAAAACTTGCAACTCTATTTAAATTACCGAGATTTGTAATTAAATTAATTGAATTGATTTTCACAGAAATAAATTGGATGACAACAAGTCTCAGTTGTATGTCGATTGTGTTTTTAATTGTCGTCAAATATTTGAATGATCGATATAAAGCAAAAGTTCGAATTGTTCTTCCAACTGAACTTGTTTTAGTAAGTTTCGATTGGATTTTTTTTTTGTAAAAAGAAAAAGAATTGAAATGAAAATTAGATTGTAATTGGAACATTGGCCAGTTATTTGTTGAATTTCAATGAACGAAATCATGTGAAAATCGTTGGTGTAATTGAACGTGGTCTTCCATCGTTTTCATTTCCTCGATTTGATCATTTCTCATCATTAGTTTCTTCTTCGTTAACAATTGCTTTTCTTAGTTTTTGCATAAATATTTCGTTGGCGAAAATGTTTGCGAAGAAACATTCGTATAAAGTTCGTTCGAATCAAGAATTATTCGCTTATGGAATGTCAAATGTGATTTCATCATTATTTCAATGTTATCCATCAAGTGCTTCGTTAAGTCGAAGTGTAATGCAAGACAATGCTGGAGGACAAACTCAACTAACATCTGCCGTTTCTTGTTTGGTTTTATTTCTATTTGTACTTGTCTTGGCTCCATTAATTGGTTCATTGCCAATGTGTTGTCTTTCAGCAATTGTCATTGTTAATCTCAAAGGAATGTTATTACAAATCAAACAATTTCTCTTCTATTATCGAACAAGTTCTTATGAATGTGTATACAAATTGATCTTTTTTTTTGATTTTCTTCAATTGAATTGGAATATTTAGATTCTTTGGACAATAACATTTGTAACAGTTGTGTTAAGTGATGTTGATATTGGTTTATATGTTGGTTTAGGTTCATCATTCTTTTTAAATACAGTTCGAACACAAAAACCTCGTTTTGCTGTTCTTGGTCGAGTTGGTCAAACAGAATTTTACAAGAATATCAAATTATTTCCATCGGCTGAACAATATTCAAACATTCGAATCGTTCGTTTTTATGGTTCATTATACGCGTGTAATTCGCAATTTTTTCAACGAAAATTTTACGAATTAATCCGAATCAATTTAAAAGAAAAAACAACAAATGAAAATCAATATGAATTTGTTATTTTGGATTGTTCACCTTTCAATTTTATTGATACTGTTGCTGTTCAAATGTTGATTCAAGTAACAAAAAACAGAAACAATTGCATTTTTGATCGAAGAAAATCTTTTTTTTTTGCAGATTTATAATGATTTAAAACAAAGAAACATTCAATTGTATTTAAGTGAATGTCGATGTAAGTCTATTCTTTTTTGAGTTCACCGACAAATTCTCGATGATTTTTTAAAATTTAGATGATATTCGTCGAATGTTTGATCGAATGGATTTTTCTAAACAGACTGATGAACGAATTCTATTTTCAAGTATTCACGATGCTGTTTTACATATTCAAAAAGCAAAATTCGATTTTGTGACTCGTGTCTAAAAAAAAACAGATTTATTTAAGTTTGAAAACATTTGGATTTGAAAGAAGTGTGAGTCCAGTAAAAAGTGCCATTGAAAGAGTAAAAAAAATTAAACAAAGTCGATCGATAACCATCGCAACAAACTTCCAATCTTGAGAATCATCATCGAATTCTTCTTGTTTCTTTTGATGACGAGTTAACGTCGATAGATGATTGATGATTAACCGTAATTCTGATCGAATCAATTCGAATTCAGATCGATGACAAACATGAGATGAAACATCTTTTGTCTTAGGTAATTGACACACTTTCGATGGAGATAATTGTTCATTGACATTTAAAATATTATTCGATAGAGTTTCTAAACGATTGGTTAGCAAAGGAATTGAACATGATTGATGTTTATTTAAATGATTGGCTTCTTCTTTGGGAGAAGACCATCGACGACGAATTCCTTTCCAACTTAAATCATGTCGAGGTCGTTTCATCAATAGAAACCAAGCTAAATAACAACAAATATATTTACGAACCCAAATTGGCATCGAATAATTCTTCGAATTTCGAAAATGAATCGAAATTACAATCACTGATGCAACGACAGAAATCGTTGACATTATCATTACACACAGAAAATATTGTGTTATTATTGGAATTGATGTCGAACTTGGAGGCATTATATCACACATCAATAAACTAAACATTACCACTGATAATAGAATCGTGATTTCTACAATTTAAAAACGTCTAGTCATTTCAAATCTTCTATTTGTCTTACGTAAAGTGAGTTTTTCTCCACTATCTGGAGCTAAGAGAAATCCCAAGATTGTCATACAACTGATTAGAAAACAAGGAACTAAACGATAACAATCATTACTCACTAAACAGAGACGAACAACAACAACAAAAATGATTTGATTTACCGACAATATTTGTAAAATAATAAAGTGAACGTCGACGAATTCGAATTGTATAAAGAATATAAGGATATAATGTTGGACAACAATCATATTTCAATGCATGAGTCGAACCAGAAAAATCTTTAACAAATTCAAAACAAAAATAAATAACGAATTGAAATGATTTGAATTTGTTGTAAAACCTTGAAGATCCCATTCAGCATTGGGTCGATAAGCATCTAATTGACCTTGATTACTTTCGACAGTTAAATTTATTCCAGCATCATCATATGTCCATGAACCGAATTTTAATGTACAATTTTGTGTATCCAAAAAAAAACATAAAAAACAAAATTGATTTCTCAACGATTTTTATATATAAATAAATATTTACAAATGGAAAATCTTGAATATTAAATGGACAAATCGATTTGAAGATACCTGGTGGAACATAGAGAATATCACCATTATGTTGAACAACTGCATTCACTTTCATTGTACTGTCAAATTTCTCATCGGCACTATTCTTACAAATGTCAATTCTATCAAAATCAAATCTTTGTTTGACTCGTATTTACCTATTATAAAGAAGAATATCTGGTGTCCAAATTTGTGAACTTGGAATTCGTAATGTTTGAATATGACCAAATTCTTCAGGATCCCAAACTAAACTGTAATCATTCCATGTCTAAATCAACTTCTTACAATTTGTTTCAATTGACAAATGTTCTATTTACGAGAACCATCCAACCACTTATGACAATCACTTCATTTTTACCATCCTATTCAATTCAATTAGTTTTTCTTTTTCAAATTCAATTTATTTACAAAATCAATAATTTGTTGTAGAGCTAAATTCATGACGACAGAGACACTGTCCGAATCATTTCTAACAGGTCGTTCAAGTTGATTGTAATCACTATCTTGTAAAAGATATTTCAATAGACGACGTTCATGAGATCCACCAACTAAGTCATTCATTCGTTTTATCTTTCGATTTCAATTCAAACAAAGTCAACTTACTAGATGGACTTATTAAAAACGCCAAAACAATGAAAAGTAACAATTGGAAATGAAACATAGATTCGAAAGAAAAACACGATTTACGTGTGAGATGAAAATAAGAATGTGATTTATTATTCAAAAAGGTTCGGTTCGTTTTCTTTTCTTACACCAATGTCAAATCAAATCAATGCATTTACCAATAGATTTATTTTATTTGCTTCAATGACTTTTTCATCAACAAAACAAAACGTTTCATCAAGGTAACAAAAATTATATTTACGATGTTTTTTTACTTTTGCAACAAAACGAAAAAGAAAGGAGAACATCACATTGCTTTTTCTTGGAAAAATAGAAAAAGAAAACAATTCTCTCAAGAGTTTAAAATGAAACATTTTTCAAACAAAAAAAAATGGCGAAAGTTGCTCCAACATCAAACGAACAAATTCTCGATGCATCGACATTACCCAAAACCGATGATCTTCCACCGACAAAAGAATTACCTAAACCTCTTGCTAATTTTAAAGAATATGTCGATTCCAAATGGTGTTATTTCGGTAAACCTGTTGAACAAGCCGATTTAATTGATATTCAAGCTAAGGTTGCTTTTCAATGTCATATGAAAATACTTGTCGAAGATCGACATATAACTTGGACTGAAAAACCGTGTCCTTGGGGAAATGAAACATTTCTTGGAAGTCACACTTTAGGTAGATTAGTCGAATCAACAACACGAAATATGGGACCAGGAATGGGTCATATTTGGGATGACTACGAATTTCCAATACCACAAGGAGATAAAAAAGTTAAACAAAGTAGAAATTTACCAGAAGGAAATTATGTTACTCGATGTACGAGTTGTCGTGGAAAATGTATTGTTGATTGTGATGATTATCAATGTAAAGGAACGGGAATCATTGAGTATTTTCTCTAAAGACAATCTTTTCTTCACATTTGTTTCTTTGTTAGATCTTCAACGGGTACAGTTCATTGTTCGAAATGTCGAGGGACAGGTAAAATAAGATGTTCCAATTGTAAAGGTTTCGGTGGATTTTTACATTCACCAACATTATATGTCAAATGGCATACAAGACAATCCAATTGGTATTCAAAGAATTGTCAATTACCCACAAGACGAATTCGAAAAGGAACACGAACACTTCATTGGCAAGCAACAATAGTTCCTTGGTCAAAACAATCATCGATTAATCAAATTACAGATTCAATTCAAGAAACAGCCGATGATCTCAATTTAAAATCTGATGTTAACAAACATTATCAAGACAAACATTTAAATAAAATATTCAAGAAAAATAATCAAATGAGACGATTCCAATGTCGAATCGAACGAATGGATTTACAACAAATTCAATATACAATGGGAGATCAATATTTCAATCAACGAGACAAATATTTAGCAAATACATTTCGATTTTATCAATATCCTGGACCTCAAGGTCAATTAATCATCTATGAAAATGATTATCCATTGAATTGTTGTGGTTGTTTTGGAGAGAAACTCGCTTGTTATTCTTGTTGTTGTTCGATTCTCTAATTATTATTATTATTGTTTTTTATTGAACTGAAAAAGAATTAATTTGTTTGAGATGAAGAAATTGAAAAGATTCGATTTTTGTTTTTGATTAAATAGAAAAGAATAAAATCGACGAATCGAGGAACTGTCAATTTCAAAGCAGTAATTAATCCTCCAATAAGACCAATAATTGTTGTTATGATATAGATTGCACTATTTCGAATTGTACGCATATATCGACATTGTTGAGGTGCACAATTTACAAAATAATTATCGAATGAAATTGATGAATTCCATTGTTCGATCATCAATTGATCAGTGACTAGTTGCATCGTTGAATTCAACAGGAAATTGTTTAACAACGATGAATTGAGAGGAATAACATTCATTGATGAAGATTTATTTGGATAAAATGCTTTTATTCCATCGATACATGCTTCATTGTAGAAACATTCTAAATTCGATTTCAATAATGAATCAATCATAAAACATCCTTTACGAAAACCATCAACAATGAATAAAGGAATTCCTGTTCGTGATAAAAAGAAACCACTTCGAGTCACACAACTACTCGTTGAATCACATAAACATTTGTTATAACTTTCCGAATAAATCAACACATCATATGTTGGAATATCAACTTCAATGATAAAATTATATAATAATCCAGAAAGTAAAGCATTACTATATGTCAATTGACGAATCATTGAAATCGATAAGAGAAATTCATTTGTTGTTGAACGAATAAATTCTGAAATGGAGATATTCATTTGTTTTTCAAATAGATCTCGATTAATCACGGATGAACTTAAATATTTTCGAGAATGAAATTCAATTAATCGATTGACAATTGTTTTGTTAATAAATTGACAATAAGCAGATAGAACTTGAAAATAATAAGGTCCACTACAACGAAAATCATTGCAATACATCGGATATTCAACGTCACATGCTTCTAAATTTTCAATCCAATCTTCATTCAATAAACTACTTGAACAAATCTCATGAAATTTATAACTCATTTCAATTATTTCTTTGTAATTCATCGAAATTTGTGAACATGGACATGTTAATGTTTGAGAATATTTCGAATTCAATTGAACATATTGATTCATTGTTGGCTTTGAAATAATAATCAATTGTTTTATATTAATTAATGATGTATATAATAATAAAATACTCAATAAAACAATTAAAACAAATAAAAATAATCGAGTTGCTAAACGACCTTTGTAAATGTCATGTTCATTAGCAGACTTTGCAAACATATTCATATTTCGAATAGCAACTAAACTCACACTCAAATAACATCGAACTTTCTCACACAGATTTAATTTTGTTTCTTCTCTTTCCTTTTGCTTTCGTAGATATTTTATTATTCTTGGTGTTGTTAATTTCAATGTTGTTACTAATCCTCCGATCAATCCAATAATGCTTGTTACGATGTAAATTATTGTATTTTTACTTTTTATTGTATAACTACATTTACTTGGTCGACATTCGTCATAATAATTTTCAAATGAAATTGAAGAATTCCATTGTTCAACCATTAATTCATCAATTAGATCTTCAATTGTTGAATTCTCTTGAAAACGAATAAGTAACGATCGATTCAATTGAGTAACATTCATTGTTGTTGTTAAAGTTAAATAGGATTGTAATTGTTGAATACATGATTGATTGTAGAAACATTGAAGATTTGATTTGAGTAATGATTCGATAACATAACATCCAATATAGAATCCAGGTACTTCAAATAGAGTTAAGTTTCCTTGTAGATTATAAAAAGCTGCTTGTTGAAAACATTGCGATGAATAGATACAATTACATTGATTCCATTTTCTTGCAAGAGAATCAATTTCTCCAGTTTGATCGAAAGTATAATGATAATTGGTGAGATGAGCAGAAAGTAAACCATTGCTTTGTGTTGTACTTCGAATCGATGAAATTGATAAGAGAAATTGAGTTTTTGTTGACGAATGAAATTGTTGAATAATTGAATTGATTTCTGTTTGAAATAATTCGAATGACATTACTGTTGAACTTAAATAATCAGTTGAATAAAATTCATTTCGATTATTTGTTATTGTTTTATTCACAAGTTCACAGAAAACATTTAAACTTTGAAACATTGACGTTGATGTTACACGAAAATCGCCAATGAACAGATCGACATTTGAAGATTGTGAAAGATATTCGAACCATTCTTCACTCACAAATTGACTTTGACAAATCGCATGAAATTGATTTTCAATTTGAATAAATCGACGATAATTTATGGAGATTTGAGAACATGAACATGTTAATGTTTGAGAATATTTCGAATAGAATTGTAAATATTGTTCCATCGTTGGTTGAGACAAATCAATTGTTCGACTTGTTTCAATGAAACTATTGTACAAAACAAGAATTAACATTGAAACCAATAGAACAATTAAAAAACAAATTGTTGAGATTTTTTCATTTTTCAATTCATGTTCATTTTCACTTGGCGGATTCGATTCAAATATATTTAATTTACGAATTTTCTCATAAACATTGACTTTTTCTGAATCTTTTTTCTTTCTCCAATAGTTAACTATTCTTGGTACAATTAATTTCAATGTTGTTACTAAACCACCAATCAATCCAATAATAGTTGTCACAATATAAATCAAACTATTTCTTGTTTTCACTGTATAACTACATGCACTTGGCTCACATCCAGCATAATAATTTTCAAATGAAATTGAAGAATTCCATTGTTCAACCATTAATTCATCAATTAGATCTTCAATTGTTGAATTCTCTTGAAAACGAATAAGTAACGATCGATTCAATTGAGTAACATTCATTGTTGTTGTTAAAGTTAAATAGGATTGTAATTGTTGAATACATGATTGATTGTAGAAACATTGAAGATTTGATTTGAGTAATGATTCGATAACATAACATCCAATATAGAATCCAGGTACTTCAAATAGAGTTAAGTTTCCTTGTAGATTATAAAAAGCTGCTTGTTGAAAACATTGTGATGAAATTTGACAAGAACAATTTTGATAGATTTGTGGTTGAGTAATTAAAGTATTGAATTGAGTTGCAATGAAATAATAATTCGTAAGAAGACCAGATGCTATTTGATTATTTGCAGTTGTTTTTCTTAACATTGAAATTGACAAAAGAAATTGATTTCGAATGGAATTTTGAAATTGTTCAATTAAACTTTGCATTTGAGATTGAAAAAGTTGAAATGATTTTAATTGAAGACTAATTAATTCATGAGAATAAAATTCATTTAAACTATTTCGAATTCTTTGTTCACTTAAACTACAAAATGATGTTAAACTTTGAAAGATTTTCGTTATGATCGATCGAAAATCACGTAAATTCAGTTGACCTTGAATTCGATATTGAGTTATGTAATTGATCCAATCTTGTTCAATGAATTGACTTTGACAAATTTGATGAAATTTATAATTGAGTTGAGTAAATGTTTGATAACTAACGGAGATTTGTCGACATGGACATGTCAATGTCTCTTCATAGATCGAATACAAACGAGAATATTGTTCAACATTTGGTGAATCGATTTCAATTGTTTGATTACGATCAACGAGTGTTGTATAGAAAACCAGAACGAATAACGAACAAATGAACAAAAAAAGAAAGATTCGCGTTGACAACAGTTCATTTTTCAATTGATGTTCATCGGTTGATGATGGATCCGATGAAAATATATTCATATTTATCAAACTATCTTTCAGTTTTATGCATAATCGAGACATTTTTTATTTTCAAAATCAATGAAGAAAATGAAACTATTTATACAATTAACAAAAAAACAACTTGACAACTTTACGGATGAATTTCATTTGAAAATCGAATGTTCTTTAATGATAATTTACGTCGTTTTTTTTTCTTTTTAAAAAAGAAACTTTCCGTACAAAAAAAACAGGTCATGGAAATGTTTGTCATTTGTTTGACATGTCGAAGTATTTATTCTTCTTCTTCTTCTTCTGTACTTACATAGAATGGATCGATAGTAAAGTTTTAGTTATTGAAGGACGCATTGAAAACACGGGTATCTATTTGACTGACTGATTTATTTATTTAGTTACAAATTTGAAAAATAAATTAAAGAGAACAAATGGAATCCGCTTGATTACAATGTTTTCGTGTTGTGAGTGTGATTGGTTGTTGATCTCGTGAATAATCTCGATAGACAGCAACACCTTTGAGTATTCGTGTTTGATAAGAATAAGAAAATATTTGAAGAATATCTTCAATTGTCGTCGATGATGGCAAGTTGACTGTTTTGGAAACAGCATTTTCAAAATGTTTTTGCCAAACGAGTTGCATGTTGAGATGATCAATTGGTGAAATATTCGTTGCTTGTTCCATAAAAGGTTCAATAGCAAAACCTTTGGTTTGAAGAAGACGAGTAATATTTCCTGTTGGTTGACAACATGTTACTGTTATATTACGTCGATCAATCAATGGATGAAATCTTCCTAATTGATTGGCTAAGAATTCTGTTTGTTGATTTGCTTGAATTGCAATTGTTGATGCTAAACTATTGGCATAAGTCAATGCTTCATTAGAATTATAATTGAATTGAGCCTTGTGAAGACAATCTGCTAAACCCGTTACACCTAAACCAATACGTCTTAATTGTTGAGTTCGTTGTTGCATTTGAGGATCATCGATTTCGATTTGATCAACAATTAAATCTAAGAATGTAACAGCTAAACGTACTGTTGAACGAAGTTGATCAAGATCAATGAGATTGGTTTGTTGATCAATATGTGCAAATAGATTAATAACACCAAGATTACAACTTTCATTGGGTCTCATTCCTTGTTCACCACAAGGAACAGTTGTACAAATTGGTTCAATTGTTGAATCAACCGAAGATAATTCTTTTTCACAAGATGCTTCACGAAATCGATTGAGAAAAACAATACCTGGACATCCACATTTCCATGCCGATTGAGCTGTAGCCCAAAGAACACCTTGTTTCAGATTCAATGCTTGTTCATACGCATTTTCAAATTGTTCATCATTTTCAAAAGCAATTGAAATATTAAAATTAAAGATTTTCTCGGGATTTTCGATTTTACATTGTGCAAATTGAATTGCTTGTGGATGATTTGCTGTTAGAACAGCCATGTTTCCTCGTTGACATCGATCGTCGAATTTAATTGAATCATTCAATTGTGCTAATTCATAGAGAACTTGAACAGGATTTTGACAACCAGATAAATCAAAACCAATTCCTGTGTGATGTTTCCAAATGTTAATTGCACGAACTTTGATTTCTTCAAGATTTTCATCAGTGACTGTAGGTAAAATCGAACAATTCGGTCGAATTGATCGAATTCCAGCGAGTAAAGTATTGCCAGCAGGAGAGAATTTTCGTTGAATCATTGCATTGAATAGATCTTGTTTAATGGAAGGTGTTGCATTCGAAATACGATGGCACAATTCTTCATACGTTTCGAAATGATAACGTTTTTTTAAATCTTCAGGGATGGACTCATGCAGAGAACGATGAAATTGTTTATTCATCATCATTGAAGATTGTCGTAAAAGTAAATTTAGTTTTGAACTCATATCTAACAGATATTTCTATGAAATATTTTGTCTTCTTTATATGTATGCTCTCATTCTGGTCAAATTCCCAATTCAATTAGAATGTGTCATTGGTTTTTAGTGAATGAAAAAAAAACCCAGTATACTGTAGCGACACGTATCGACACTGGGTAAAAAAAACACAGTCAATAATTATCTTCTTTGCAATGGTTGATAAAAACAGAGAGATCTTGAGAATTGCTATTGGTAACAATGACGTCAAATTTGTTATTTTTAGTAAGATGAGTTGAAATGATACATGTCGGTCCTTTGCCAGTTGTAGATTTCGTTTGATTTTGAAATGTTCCATTTGCATATCCAATGAGTAAACTCATCGTATTTTCGTTATAGTTGGTGACAATTAAATCTTGTTGTTGATCATCATTGAAATCATTCGATAGAATCCAAATTGGCTCATTACCAACTGAATATTTGAATTGTTTTTGAAATGTTCCATTTCCTTGGCCAATAAGTACACTAATCGTATCATCATTCTGATTGACAACAACTAAATCTTGTTGTTGATCATTATTGAAATCATTCGAAAGAATAGAAACAGGTGAATTACCAACTCGGAAATTGTTTTCAAAATGAAAAGTTCCATCTCCATAACCAAGTAGAAGAGTAATTGTACCATCATACCAATTAGTAACAACAATATCTAGATTATCATCATCATTGAAATGAGCTGATGTAAGAGAATAAGGTTGATTTCCAACAGTATAATTGATTTGACTTTGAAAAGATCCATTTCCATAGCCTAAAAGTAGACTAATCGAATTATCAGCATAGTTCGTGACTGCTAAATCTTGATTTGTATCATTATTAAAATCAGCTGAGATTAAACGTTTTGGTTGATTACCAACTTGATATTTGTATTGACTTTGAAATGTTCCATTTCCATTGCCAAGTAAAATACTCAAAGTATTCTCTCCAGAATTGACAACTACTAAATCTGTTTGATTATCTTTATTGAAATCAAATGAGACTATATCTTCGGGTTGATTTCCAACTGGAAAACTATTTGGAATAAGAAAATTTCCATTTTCGTTTCCAAGTAAAAGACTAAGAGTATTATCATCATGATTGACAACAACAATATCTAATTGATCATCATCATCATTGAAATGAGCTGTTTGAACAGCTACAGGTCGACTACCAACCATATAATTAATTGCATTTTCAAAAGTTCCATTTCCAAATCCAAACATAACACCAATTGCTGATCTTAGTT
>ERZ781398.1758-NODE-1758-length-19648-cov-4.110090_pt1 | contig 19648 bp, 29 predicted proteins | sample MGYA00433077_ERZ781398 | MGnify/ENA primary metagenome ERZ781398 (study PRJEB29847, sample SAMN06458254) | wastewater metagenome | isolation source: Wastewater bioreactor | place: South Africa: Cape Town | study: EMG produced TPA metagenomics assembly of the... | reverse complement strand
TTTTTAGGGACGAAATGGATATTGTTTTATACCGTATGCATATTTGACTGATCCGAATCTTGTTTTTGATGCATGGGCAATTTGCACAGTGAAATTCAATGAAACGGATAAAACTAAAGAACCGACGCTCCAAGGAACTGGTCCTGTGGATGATGGTGAATGGATAGAAGACGATCTTTATGATGCCGAAATAGAACAGGAATATGTCGATGATTATGATGAAAAGAAAGATGAAAACAATGACCAATGGGAATTTGTCGAAGAGTAAACTGTGACATTATTTTTCAAATAAAACTTAGATTTTTAATTCCTACGCAATCACTTATTTTTAGAAAAGTACCTCGCGATTTAATAGATAATGACCTCGGAGTCCCATTTTGTTTGCCCAGATTTTTGATGAATCATGTTTTTTTTTCTATTATCGATGTTGTTTACGGTCCAATGCTTGAGGGTAAGAAAAGTGGGACAACCAATAGTTTCACATCGTCAAAGAACATTTTCTCCTATAAATTGATCAGCAAAACTAAACGATAGACATGCAATTTGATTTTCAAAATGTCTTCGAAATATATCTTCAACAGAAGAACAAACGAAAAATATTATATTGATGGTTTTACACCATTAAGTGAAGAAGAATACAATCGAATTATGGAACGATTTCGTGTCAATAATATCCATCAAAAAGATGTAATACCACGAAAAGTTGATCTTCGAAGAAAACTGACACCCATTGAACATCAAGAGCGAACAAATAGTTGGTGAGTAAATCACGACAAATCTTTAATATTATGATTATAAATTATCGATTTTTGATTTTTGATTTTTGATTTTAGCACTGCTCATGCATTAGCCGGTAAATCGATCATTTTAAATACTTAAATGTAAGTTATTCTTATAATTCTAGGTGCATTTGAATTTCTTTTAAAGAAAAAATTTAAACGTGATCTCGATATCAGTCGATTATTTGTTTATTACAATGCTCGTCTTACAGATGCTTCGCTTCGAGGTATGCCATTAACTCAAATGAACGACAGTGGCTGTAGCATTACTGGTGGAGTTAATTCATTAAGCAGCTATGGTGTATGTCCAGAAAACTTGTGGCCATTTGAACCAAATATGATCAATTATCCACCAAATCAAAATGTATATCGAAGTGCTAAAGAAGAAGCTGTTAAATGGAAACCATTTCAAGTTCCAATTGATTTGAATTCAATGAAATCAACTTTAGCTAAAGGCTATCCATTTGCATTTGGAATCGCTCTATTTCAATCGATTAACAATGTACCAACTGGTTATGTACCACAACCACGACCAGGTGAATCAGCTGCAACTTCACATTCAAGGTAACAAAAAAAAAGAAAAATAAAATAACAACGAATGTGCGTTTAGACATGCAATGTTAGCAGTCGGTTATAATGATGCTGAACAAGTATTCATCGTACGAAATTCATGGGGAACGAACTGGGTAAGAATGAGAAATCCTTTTCGAGATTTGATTGAAAGCTTGAAATCACGTTTGTTGTAGGGACGTAATGGATATTGTTTTCTTCCTTATAATTATTTAGCTAATCCTCAATTTACAAGTGATGCTTGGGCACTTTGCAGTGTACACGGCAATAATGCAAGTTTTGGTGGAGATAATTTTGGTGGAGGTGAAGATAATGATGATGATGATGATGCAGAAGAAGAAGATCTTTTTGAGGCAGATGACGTTGGTGATGATGATAATGATGATGAAGATGATTTTGGTGGCGATGGCGGTAATGCTGATGAGTGGGAATTTGGAGAAGATGATGGTGAAGACGAGGAATAAGAAATTTTATTTTGTTTTGAATTAAAAGAGAAAAATAATTAAATAAAAAAAAGTTTATGAATATGAATAATCGGTTCTTTTCATTGTCAATTAAATATTGTAGAGAGTAGAGACTTCTGAAGCTGTGAGTTCACGTGCAAATACATAAAATTCATCCATTAATCCAGCATATTGACCCATTTGACAGTTGCCTGCATTACACGTAGTCGTTCCGTCTAATGAATTTCCTAATGTCAAAGTCATTGGGACATCACCGGTGTCAAAACCATAACCACTAGTAGTACCAATTAAAACATTATTGACATATAAACTTTCACCATTCGTAGATGAATAAGTTATAACAACATGTGTCCACATGTTAGCTGTAATTGTTGGTCCAGTAATTGAAACAATGGCACCACCTTTCCAACTATGCGCAAAAATCTGACCAAATGTGTTAAAACACATAATAGGCAGACACCATCCACCTGCTTGCGCACCATCAGTACGACTACTTAAATGCATCAGTGTTCCTCCAGAAACACTTGTCGGCTTAATCCAAATCGAGACTGAGTACGGCCATTTGTATGTACCAAAACGTCGTAAACCTGTCACTTGAACATAGGAGAGCGCGCCAGACAGTTTAAGACCACCATTTCGTCGACCAGAGCGCGTGTATGAATAACTTGTGCCTGTTCCATTGATTTGCAATGGACCTGAATCAAGAAGTGAGTTGCCATCAAATGGAAGATAAGTAACAAGAGTTGCATCATCTAATATTTCTGCTGCATTTTTAGCACGACTAAAAAAGGCCATTGAATCGAGATAACCATCGAAGAGATTATCTGGCGAGTTCACACCATTAGTACCAATGGTTAAATTTCTAGATTGAAAGGGATATGTTTTTTTTTGTTCTATCAAAATCACTCAATTGATAACTTACCCAGTAGTACCTTTATAAGGACCGGTTGAATTACGCGAATGATCTAAATAACCATTAACATAAATGAACTGAGTACGTGTTGCATAATCATAAACATAGGACTATATTGAACAAAAGAAAATCATTCTGTCATTTCAATTCAAAAATATTTTTTGTCGTAGATTTACCAAGTGATACCATTGTTGTGGATACAATATCTAGAACGTAAAATAATAAGAAAAATTACTTTGAAAAGTGTTCATCATAAATAACTTACCATATTCCCGGTAGTATCATCATTAAAAAAGCCAAGAAGTATATGTTGATTTCGAATGTTGAGATGCAATGAATGATCCATAGTAGTCTGCTCATGTTGACCAAAGAGAGCGTTATCATTACATGCACCACCATTACACAGTGTCTCTGCATACATCCAAACTTGTAAAGTAAATGATGTATATGCCATATAGAAAACCGGTGGCGTACTGATAGTTACTGACTGATTTTTAGTTTTGTTCAACGAAATACATGCACCTGCACCATTGTAACCTGGCGAAACAAACGTTGGATTGTTCACTCCATATCCGTTGAAGTTATTGTATAGATCTTGTAATGTATTATCGAAACTCCAAAATATTCGAACAGCTAATAAAGAAATCATCTTATAATCATAACATTTTTACATATGAAAATACGAACGTGTTTGACAAATGGATCCGATCCACACGGCAGTATCACCTAGATGAAGTCGATTGTCTTACTTTAGTGACTTCGTTCAAGTACTTACAAAGACAAGTGTTAGTAGCAATACAGATTCCTCCATTCAGGCATGCTGGATCACAGGAAACTATGAATTAGAATAATAGCATAGATTATTAGTATTCATATTCATTATAGTTCGAAATATACGTACAAGTACTGACTGTTGTTGTAGTTACTGCAAAACTCAAAACCAATGCTGGAACTAATCCTGCAGCTAATACGATAGCTCCTAGCACTAAAAACAGTAGAACTTTGTGTATCATTTTCATTCTAAAAATACAAGTAATAAAATAAAACAGAAAGAGAAATACAGGATACGAACGATGTTGGCGACGATTTAGTTAAATTTCCGTTGTTGTTAGGACCTGTATTCGTTGGAATAGCTGGAAATTGTGCATAATATGGAATTGGTGCAGGTTGCATTATCACATTTTGCGGTAGCACATACTGGGGTTGAACTAATGGAGGTGGTACAAATTGTTGCACCGGTACTGTCGAACGCATTTTGCAACTATATTCTATTCTTACAAAACTTTAATGGAAAGAAATGAAACAAATAAAGCGAAAAGCAACATTTATAAGCTTTTTTTATATTTTTGTTTTTATTAAACGTCGAACGAATTTATTTATCTTACGAAGACAAAATCAATACTTAACAATCAAATCATTAAACAAATACGTTTTGTTTTCACACAATACTTCTGCGAGGGAACGTATTTGGGGCGTATCGACACAGATAATTTTTTCTTGAAAATAGTAGTCAATGTGTGACATCTTTTTTTTGTCCTCCATTGGCTAACAATCAAGTAATGCATTACGATTGATTGCGATTCGATTCCCTTGATAGTAAAGAAAGAAAGAAATAGATCGAAGACATTTTCAACGGTCTATTATTTGGAAAACAAAATCATGAATCCTAACGAACGAACATTAACAACAAATATGCAGCAAACAGCAAGTTCCACCGGATCAACAAATCATACTGACGAACACGCTGAACCATCGTCAACGATGGGCATTTTTTCTGTTGATTATAAAAAACATGACGATTTAAAACAAATGTTAGATAGCAATAAAGATCATTTGAAACTCGAAGCTATGCGTCGAATTATTGGCATGATTGCCAAAGGTAAAGATGCTGCTGATCTCTTTCCAGCTGTCGTCAAAAATGTTGTTTCGAAAAATATGGAAGTGAAAAAATTAGTCTACGTCTATTTAATGCGTTATGCTGAAGAACAACAAGATCTTGCCCTACTCTCGATTGCAACATTCCAACGTGGATTAAAGGTCTTTACAGTTTCTATTTATTATTATTATTATTATTATTGTTTTCTTCTTCTTAGGATCCGAATCAATTGATTCGTGCAAGTGCCTTACGTGTTTTGTCAAGTATTCGTGTTCCAAGTATTGTAACTATCATGATGTTAGCTATTCGTGATGCTGTTACCGATATGTCACCATACGTTCGAAAAACAGCTGCTAATGCTATTGCAAAACTCTATGCGTATGAAATCATTGAAATACGTATTTTCTCGTTAAACATCTTCATTTTTGTCTAGCCTCGATCCTGAATTAAAAGATGAACTAGTTACAATTATTGCGAAATTATTAACTGATAAGACAATCGTAAGAAGATAACGCGAATGAAGAAATTGAATTTTTGTTATTGTAAATTTTAGTTAGTCAATGGTAGTGCTGTTCAAGCATTTGAACATGTTTGTCCCGAACGAATCGATTTAATTCATAAGAATTATCGACGTCTATGTAATCTTTTAATTGATATTGATGAATGGGGACAAGTGACAATTTTGTCAATGTTAACACGATATGCTCGTTCGCAATTTACTGATCCTAATAAGAAAAAAACTGAAGACGAAAATGTTAACAATGGCGAAGACGAAGAAGAAGATGAAGACAACGAAAGACGAACGTATATTATGGATAGTGATCATCGATTACTATTGAGATGTACAAAACCTCTCTTACAAAGTCGAAATTCTGCAGTATGAAAATTGAATTAATAGGATTTTTTTGTTAATCGAATAATCGTAGGTTGTCATGGCAGTAGCACAATTATATTATTATGTTGCACCTCGAAGTGAAATTCAAATAGTTGCCAAATCATTAATTCGTCTACTTCGTCATCATCGGTATAATTGCTAATTACTAAGAAAAGTTTTGATATTCTCTTTGTTTTTTGTTTTCACTAATAGAGAAATTCAAACAATTGTTTTGAAATCTATTGCTTCCATAGCTGATAAATATAAACAAATCTTCGAACCGTATCTCAAATCATTCTATGTTCATTCCAATGACAGTGGCTTAGTTAAACAGTATAAATTAGAAATTTTAACTATTCTAGCAAATGCATCGAATATTTCGACGATTCTTCGAGAATTTCAAGTGATTTGCTTTTTTTGTTAATCAAAAATTAAACTAAAATACATGTTGTTTAGACTTATGTTCTTCATCCGGATAAGGAATTCGGTGCACAGACAATACATGCGATTGGTCGATGTGCAAGTACAATATCTGATGTAACTGAAGCATGTTTGAATGGTTTAGTTGGTTTAATGTCGAAAAAAGATGAGACAATTGTTGCAGAAAGTGTTGTCGTGATTAAAAAACTCTTACAAATAAATGTAAACCCGAGGAAAGAAAAAGCGATTCAAAATAAATAATTTTCGTTTTTCTTAAGCCAACACAATATGGTGAAATTATCAAACATATTGTTCGAATGGTTGATAAAGTAACTGTACCAACTGCACGAGCATCAATTCTTTGGCTAATTGGAGAATATTCGGATCGAATTAGTAAATTAGCACCGGATGTTTTGAGAAAAATGGCGAAATCATTTCCTGATGAGGTTCGAATTGATATTTTCTTTTTTTGTTATTTAAAAATAAAAACAAAATTGATTTCTTTAGGAAACAATTGTTAAACATCAAATACTCAATCTAGCTGCTAAACTCTATGTTGTCAATGCTAAACAAACACATCTACTTGTTCAATATGTTTTTAATCTTGCTAAATACGATACAAATTATGATACACGAGATAAAGCTCGATTACTTCGGTAGAATTTAAAGTTGAATATGTATTTTGAATCAATTTTCTTTTTTTTTGTATAGAGCATTGATACTACAAACTGATAAATGCCCAACATTGAGTAAATATGCGAAGAAAATTCTTCTCGCATCGAAACCAGCGCCTATTCTCGAATCGATTATTCGCGGTACGAATGATTGTTGTTCGATTTGGAATTATTTTTATTGTTGAATATCTAGATCAAGATCAATATACATTGGGTAGTTTATCGTTTGTTATTGGTCAGAAAGCAGCGGGCTACAAGGATCTACCTGAATTTCCACTGGAAGCACCGGATCCAAGTGTTCGAAATGTTGAAGTTGTTATGCCAACGACACCTCAACATGATTATTCGAAGAAAACAACTGCAGTTACAAATAAGAAGAAGAGTGGAACGGAGGAGAACTTTTATTCCGATGAAGAATCAACTGAAGGTCCAGATTCGGACGATGATGAAGAATCTGATGAGGATGAAGACGAAGAAGAAGATGAGGAAGAGGAAGAAGATGAAAAACAAAAACAGAAAGAGAATAAAACAACTGAATACGAACAACTAGATGTTCAATCAACAAGTGTTATCAAAGAAGAATCGGAAGAAGAAGAGTCCGACGACGACGAAGAAGAAGAGAGTGAAGAAGAATCTGATGATGATGAAGATGAAGAAGAAGAATCCGAAGAAGAAGTAACAAATTTATCTTAATAGATTTTCTAATCAATTATTTATTTTCAGCCGGTAAAACAAAAAATGGTAGTTACTAAACCAGTTCAGAATAATACTCTTCCAGCAAATGATTATACAATTCCTTCAGCCGAAAAATCACTTCTCGAAATGGATCGTATGTTTGAATTCAATTACTTTTAAATATTTGATTTTTTTCATCTAGTCGAAGCATTTCTCGGTTCGACATCAACATCAACACCCGCAACAACACAACCGATTTTCAATGATCTTCATGGACTTGAATCTCTTACAGCTCCAACAACACTGACATACATTCGACAATACGAATGTTTAAATCGTATCAATGGCCAAGGTCTTCAAATTCAATATCGTTTTCCTCGAACATCATTTCGTCGTTCAACAAATATGGTTCACATTGAATTAACCTTTACAAATACTCTATCAAACAAACCTATTCAATCGATTAAATTCCTCAAATCAAATCTCAATATGCAAGGTTTCGATGATATTGATCAACTTCCAACTAATGTCTCCGTTGTGTCTTCCATTGGTATTGATTTTAATGACAAAACTCAACCAGCTGTGTTCGATATATCATTCGATGACAATCCGAAAGCAATCTCATTGACAATCTCGTGTCCAGTCGGTGAATTAATCGAACAGAAATTTCTCAACGAACAAGATTTTACTCAACATTCGAATCGACTTCGTGGAATGAATGAAATCTCCGATAGTATAACTTTAAATGAATCTCAATTATTAAAAATGAATTTTTCAACAATACAAACGAAAGTTATTCAATGTGCAAATATGACATCGGTTCCGTCGAGTTCAGGCGATGCAACTATCTATCGGTAGGTTAAAAATCGAACACTGAATTGAAAGGAAAAGATTCGAGACACGAGAAAGAATTAGAACTTCAATCGTAGTCTAATCTCTGATAAATGTCTCGAAAAGAAAACATTCTCGTTTACACTTTCTTTTCCGATTTTTGAAGTCTCTATCCGCGAAAGGTCTTAGGAACGAGTACATGATTTTGATTTTTATGTTTTAGATTTTCTGGTCAAACAATATCGAGTAAATCTCTCGTTCTTCTCACCATTCAAATCAATTCAACGAAATCAATAGTCAATTTTACGATTAATTCCGATCAAATTGTTCTCGGAACGATGCTTTTAAAAGAACTTAAGCAAACATTTTAGTCTGTCCGTTTCGTTCTCTTTTCGTTCTCTTAAATAAATCTATTTGATCATGTAAAAAAAAGCGCAAATAAGTATGCATACAAACAAAAATTCATTCGATTCGAAAGGACATGTTACACGTTGTTGTTTTTTCAATACAAATTATCAGGCGTTGGGTTCGTTAGTAACGAATGTGTTATAGTACTTGTTATCGGTGGATTGGATAGTAAGGACATTTGTCCAGTTGGATGATATTGTGTCGGCGGTGGCGGTGGTGGTGTGGAAAGAAACGTTTGTTGAACTGGATTATTTGTACGTGCAGATTTGGCCGCACGTTTTGTTGTTGTATTTGCACGTTTAGTTGAGGGTGTATTTACTGTTTTAGTTGGATTATCTTTTTCACAAAATGGTTGACCATTACAAAGAACATAACGATCACCTTTAACTAATGGTGTACGACATTTAACACAAGTAAAACATGATAAATGATAAACATAATTAGAATTCACACGCATTATTTGTTCGTTTGTTCCAATAGTTTGCGTACATAATGAACAAGGACGACTGCCATACATTCTGCAAACACATAATACAATAGTATCTTGAGTTTTATCTTTAAAAATTTACTTTAAATAATCTGATTTACAAAGAAGAGTATTATCTTTTGTATAGAATGTTGATGAGATATCTGCTAGAACGACATCACAACATTGACAACGTAAACATTGCATATGATAATAATTGGCTCTTGAAAGTCGGTCTTGTGTATGAAGAAAATATCGTTCATAAATCGGTTGACTACATGTCGAACAAATCTGTGTTGAATTCGATTCGTAACGTGGCGCAATGGGAACCATTTTTGTTTGTGTCAATGATTGTAATTCAATTTTTGGTTGCATTAATACTTTACTACCTTAAAATAAAAATAGACGTATGTAATGAATATATTTGAATTAAAAGATAAGAAAATGGCAAAAGATAAAGTTCAAAGATTTGTTTTCTGATTGAACACAACTTTGTCTTCATGAGAAATTAATAATTGTTGATAGAAGTAGACGAATATTATCGTTGATATATCGATGTATTCTATCAAGCAAACTCATATACGCGCGTCTCGTTCTGTTTGAGCAGCACAAGAAGAAGAAGAAGAAGAAGAAAAAAACTCGACCCAATATATTTTCTTTTCTTTTTTTTCTTTCTCTCGTCTTCATCATCATCATCACAATGATTCTCATTTTTTTTTTCTTCTATTATATTACAAATAGACGTCGTCAATTAATGAATTGAAGAAAAAGAAAAACCCACATACATATATATATATATATAGAGTCTTGAAAGGAAAGAATTCATTAGAAACTTAATTGAATTGAAATGAGATGAAAAAATAACATTGACCGACGAACTTGTGCGTCGTCTTTTTTTTCTCTCTCTCCTAATGACAATTCAAATTAACTAAACATATGCTCATGAGAAAAACAAGAGCCTTTTTCGATTATTAATTTTACCTGTCGAAGATGTTGCAACACGTCGACGCGTGTTTTGACTTTTTCTGACCATGTCGTTGTCACAGAGTTTAGCGATGTGTGTGTGTTCTTTTTTTATATTCTATTTTGATTTCGTAAAGAAAATGAATCTCACTGTGTATTTATATGCGAACGTGTATTATAAAAAAAACGACGTGTGTTCTGTTTCTTATACATACGATAGGACACGAAAAAAAAACGGAGAAGAAGAAGAAGAGGAAAGAAAAGAAAAGAAATTACTAAATAACGACGAAAAAAAAATCTTTTCCTATTCACAAGTCACCTCTAACTGAATAAGCTAATTAAAACCACAAGATAGTTTTTCTTTCTTCTTTCTGCTCGATGGAAATCGAGTAATAACACTTGATTATCTCTTCACAACTATGTGCAAAAGAGAAAAAAAAGGTACTGTCACATGGCAAATGATAAGAAAACGTCGTTGTTGTTGTTGTTGCTATTTTTTGCTAAGAAAGAAAAATCTAACTCGATAATCTAACTATCAGAGTATTTAGTAGACTTTGATTAATCAAAACCGACCCTCATTATTATTATTATTATTATTCTCGACAAATGATGGTAATTTTCTTTTGTAATGTTATATCATGCATTCTAATTGTGTCATTTTTCTTTTTTTGTTCTTTCGATTTAACCAACGAAGAAAAAATAGTGAATATATACGTATATCCTATCGTTTCGTTTGGATAGAATTTAGATAAAATAACTTATCGACAAGAGATTATACTTGAAGAAAATGATGGATGTCGAAATGCCATCGTTATCATTCGATTATTAGTGATATGAGATGACTTGACAAGAGAGGAGAGGAATGTCTTGATAATGAGATTCATAGAAAGAAAACAATTGAAATTAACAAAATAAAATGAACGAAATTAGTTAGTGAATGTATGAGCAAATTTTTTGAAGATGATTGAAAGAATGTTGGCAGACATTTTCGACGAATTTCTCGTCGAATTGATCGTAATTTTGAATTGAATTTTGTCGATGAATTGATTATTTGTTGACGTACAAGTAAATAAATTGATGGATAGAGAAACACGAAATAAATCAAAAGAAATCCAACTAAAATCAAATATTTACTATTTGATACATGTAAATTTAAAAACATTCGACTGAAAACAATCGATGTTATTGTCAATAAAACTAAATTCGGTTGAATAATAATTAAATAGATGAATTTCGTATACGAATATATCCATAAACAGCTAATTAGAATGATTGTATACGTCCAAGATAGATTCATCATCGAACAACAAGTGCAAATACGTTGCGCAATATAAATTGAAATCAGCAAATTGATTAGTTCAGCAAAGAATTGTTTGTATTGAATATCGAATTCGAGATAAGCACGAAAATTCATAAATTGAAAATAAGTAATTATTTCTTCGATCGATTGACTTGTTAGAAGTGAGTAAAACAATGGATATATCATAGCTGTTAAAAGTAAATAAATGAGTAAATGAACGGATGGAATAAAATTTTCAATTGTTAGTATTAAAATAAATGGATGCAATCGATGATCGAATGCATCGAGAATATTCCATGATGTTTTCGTCATAAGTAGAATAAAACCAAGTGTCATGTATAGATCACCGATAAGACTCAACGAAAGATATGAATAAGCACGTAGACGAAAGGAGATCATTTGAATAAATAAAATCAATTTTATAAATCGACGAAGTTTTTGAATTAACCAAAGTTTGTCTTGTGATTCAAATTGCCATATCGATGGCAATCGATTTGCTAATTTAACACTTAAATTTTTCACTAATCGTTCGTTTAGTAATTCAATTAGAAGCTCATATCCAGGATAAACATATCTGATCAATGCTGGTATCAAATACCAACAAAAAAGCAGATTTATAACGAACATTGTGCTCAAATAAATGATTGAATGATAATCATTGTATTTACACACAACTTCGCAAGCTATCATGAAGCAATTACCGAATAGAATCTTGTTTTTCATCGCAGAAATGTAATCTGCCTCAGAAACAGTCATTTCTTTTAAATACAAAAATGAGTCATGTTTTTTTTATTTCTTGTTTAAATACACACATACACACATACACATACAAGGGATTTTTTTCATTCTATATTTTCAAGTTTGATTTTTTTCGCGGACATAATTGTGTCGACGTTCTTTCGTCGAAAATCATGTTACTCATGGATTCGTAGCCGCTTGAACTTGCACGACCAGATGAGATCGTACTACTTGTGATCATTGGCATGAGATCATCACGAGAATCGAGCGTAACAGTTAAAGGCGAGAGCGGTGGAGAACGTTGACCGAACAGACGTTGAAGTATCGATGGTCGAGGTAAATGTGATTCGGCAAGGCTCGATGTTCGCATTGGTATTTGAGGCTTTTTCGATGCTCGTGAAAGACGAAGTTTTGGATTGATAAAAGGTGAATTCGGTACGGATGGTGGTGGTTTTTGATTGTCTGTCGGAAGGAATTTTTCGAAGCGAGTCGGTGAAACAATTCGTGAGAGACGTTTACTTTTCTCATCGTTCGTCATTTGTGATGAAATCTGTTCGATACGATTCAATGATTTTGTCATATTGAAATCCGTGGGAACGAGAAGATTTTCGATTGTTTTCGAGAGTTTTTCTAATTCATCATTGATCGAATTTGTGTTTGATTTGAGAGGAATTTTCGGAGACGACGGTTTTATGACTTGTGTATCACGAAATGGTAGAAGTGAATGATCTTTAAAAACAGGCAGAACAGGCAAATGACAATGTGAACTAACAACTGATTCCGTATCGAAATTAGCATCGTCGAAATTCGTTGGCGTCGAACGAAACGGATACTTTGATTTCGTATGCATTGCTTTCGAACGTGTTTTGACTCGTATTTTTTGTGTTCGTGGTCCGTCAATCCAAATCTCGTTTTGACACAATGGTCCATCGATCCAGATTTCATTCGATGACGACGAAGTCATTTGTTGAATTAATCGTCGTTGTAAGTTCAATTGATGTTTATTCGTTATTGTTGTTAGAATCGAAAGAAAATCGTTGGGATATTCATTTAAAATTGCAAGACTAAACACAAGAAATAGATAAGAAGACGAAAACAACAACAACAACTCGTTTACTTTGGAAGTTCATTTATAGTGATAAAATGAACTTGTACGTGTTGATTGAAACGATTACGAAATAAGAGACGAATTGCTAATGATTGATTTCGATAGATCGATGAAATTGTTTTCAAATAATCGGTTGTTATATCAAGAGGATATTTGTTGATAGTCAACTGAAGAAGCAAATTCTCGTGTGTAAACAAATGATTGACTGTTAACGATAGAAGTGTATGTTGAATCTGATTAACTAAACAAGAAAGAAGTTTGAAATTAGATGTATGTACACAAAGTTATCGATCGGCTTGATTTTTATCGATGATAAGAAGTTTGTTTTGAAAAAAAACATCATGTCGGCATACTTTCGTGATATTGACCAGATAATAGAATTAATGTATTGAACGATTTGTTTGTTAGATGTGTGATATATTGTTGAAATAACGATTGAGATATGTGATTAAATGAATCAGTAAAAGAAAAGATCGATGAGAAATAATGTTGGTATTTTTCTTTGATAACATATGAACATCGTAAATTGAAATGAATCTATAAAAATACGAGACTGATAATATGAAAATGATTGTCATCAGACAGTAGAAAATTCCCTGATGAAATTTTTTCTGTCTCTAACGTCATTTCTAAGTCAATACAAGAGACCAATTATCATATTTTGTTACATCGGTCAGCTAAATGAAGGAACTGTCTTACTGTATCCGATTATAGAATGAGACGAGAGAAAGAGGAATGAATGTATGTACACATTTTTTTCTTTCTCTCTCTTTCTCTCTCGTTCAAGGCACGCTTGCAATTCGATGAATATCTCACAGTCACGGGCTATTTGTCACACATTCAATGTTCATTCGTATGTCTTCTGAAGGATGATGATATGCTGTATATCATAACAGTTGATCAGTATAATTTATTATTAGATTTTCGAAAAAAAGAAAAAGAAGAGAATCTTACATGTTTATGATTGACAGATGTTGATTGCATAAGTTCAATCGGATACTTCTGGTCATCGTTGATCATCATTTCAAGCAAACTGAAAAAAAAAGAGAGAAAGATCTGATTTCTATGACGCAAGATAGTATTAGAAAAAGTAAATATACTAAACATTCAATCCGTACTCAAGGTTCTTGCCTCATCGCATGTAAATATAAATGGTACACTTGTCTTCTAATCCGGTTCCGGTTTTATGTTTATATCACATGCATATGAATGAAGAGAGAGAGAGTCTATACTAATTAAAACGTACGAACACATGGTGCTAACTTCGATTGTCACCACTTTCTCGTCGACCTACGGGGCTGAGTTTATGTTTATTTCTCTTTACGGTTAATTAGAGACAACTAAATAGATACTATTCACAGTATGACCATCTGTTATTCTCGTTGTGACAAAGTTTTAATAGGTATATCAAGGTCGAAAGGAAGCATATGTCTATCGAAGAAAAAATGACATTCTACCTTAATAGATGATGTAATCAAGTTAAGTAGTTGACCGCCAGAGTGTATGGCAGTACATCCGGCTTTAAAGCATCTTTTCATTTAACAAAGCGAAGTGTCACACAAAAGAACTCTTATATTAATCAGCGACATGCATTCATTGTTCATGCCGAATTCTAATGGTCATTTCCTTTTTTTCGAAAAAAGAAAATTGTTAACCTTTTTCAACGTCTCAATTACTGCCTTCTAACTTACTTATTTACATAATGAAATGTATTTTTTCTCTTTCTCTCTCTTGGCGCAGACAGAAAAAATAAATTGGCTTCTCCAAAAAAAATTAAATTGGATCGTCAAACCTTACATGATTTAAAACGATTAGAATGTGTTCGACTGACGATGATTTATTGCGTATGTAGACACAAGTAGCTATGTTATTCTTGAATTAATTCAATTATGATGATTTTCTCATCGATTTTTATCTTGTGATTACATCTGTTCTTTCAAACGTGAATGATGAAGAATTTTTCAGTACGAAAGTATCGTGACCTGATCGAAAAAAGAATCTGTCAGACAGGCGACATTGAAACAGACGAAAGAACGTTTTTTTTTTTTGTGTTTTGCGTTCTATTTGACATAAGTTCGAATGATTAAGACAAAAAAAAGATGAAAAAGAAAACTACGTCAATTTGGTCTGACACTGGTTTGATGCCTTGCTCCGATGACGTTGATATTTTGAATGTCAAGTTCGCACGAATCAGATAACGAAGATGTCGAACTGAAATTCACAGGAATCGATATTGGATGACAGGGCGTTTGATCATGAATAGGAGATGAGCGATTGAAACCATGTGAAACAAGCGATAGATCGACGCACATAGGTATATAATGTGTACCTGATGGATGAAGGACAAAAATCGGTACTTTTGTCTGTTGATTTGATTGATCATCATCGAGATTGGAAAGTTCAGGTTCGACAATTGACTTATTGATTACAATTTCGTCTTTTCGTTCGGGTACAACTAGAAGAAGATAGTTTAGAAACGTGAATCTGTACGAGAGAAGTCGTTTACTAGTTAGTGCAGTCAATTGACTTTCTTTTTGTTTACAAAAATCGACTAATTTTCGAGCGAATTTTTCCTGCTGAAAATGTTCGGTAACATGTTCAAACATATCAAACAATGCATTATGATAACCAATGCGATAAGCATCAATTTTAAGATTGGTTTTCTTATTTAAATTAATCGGTTCAGCTACAATAAGAGAAAAAGTTGAAATTTTTCATTAAAACACAATTTATCACCAGTTTTTCTAATTGTCGATCCGAGATTTTTGATATATTTAATTGCCATTTCGACAATTTCAGCTTTTTCAATACGTCGTTCGTTCTAAATTCAACCATAAAACAAACAAATAAACAAAAGTGAACTTTATTTGAATTTACATCAGGTTTTTGATGAGGAACTAATTGCAAAAGATATTCAAGACTATTGTTCATTCGATCACGACGACGTTTTTCGATTAAACGATGAGATTTCTGTATTTTAGTTTTAAACGTTTTTCGATGTCGATACGGCATAGTATTATTAATCGTATCACTAGAAAGGATTTCGAAATATATACATTCATATGACACAACTTACCTTATTTGACTATTTGAATTACTATCCATGTAAGTTACACTTGATTCATCATCGTCGATGACCACATTTAAAATTGACGACGATGATGATGCACAACTTGTTGCTGGTAAATCATGATTGAATTGCGATTCGCGAAATGACATAATCTGTGAAATATGAAGTAAAAATACTAAACGGTTTCATTTCTTTCCAGATGAACGATTTTTTTTCGCACTCGATAAAATATTTTATATATTACACGAGACTTGCTATGTGTCCTTCAAAAATGGGAAGAAAAAAAAACGTGGCCCTATATTATCGTTTTTAGGTAGATAAATTATCACTCCTCGTACGACTTTCGATTCTCTATGACGAAAATGTTGTTTGAGTTTAAAAAGAATAAAAAAAAAAGAAAGAGAGAGAGAGAGAGAAATGATTCGTAAGAATGTTTTATTTCGTGCTCTGTTACTTTTCAGGTCGCGTTACTTTTTTTCTTTTGTACGCATAGATTTTTACGTGCATACGTCGATGTTGGCGGAGTTGATTAGAATGAATTTTACTTTTATTTCAAAAAAAAAAGAAAAGAAATTAAAGAAATTAGCAATTGTCGTTTTTTTGTGCTTTACACATGATTCTATTGAATCATTATGTGTATAGTAGAGTGTACGGTTTAGTCGACCATGCATTTTTTTTCTTTTCTTTTTACCTCAATAGACTTTACATTCGAAAGATTGCCGTCATACAAAAGTAAAACAAGGCGGTCAACCAGCTGTTTATTAAAAGAGAAATACAAAAGTACATTTTTTTGTAAAATATTTGGAATAAAAATAAAAATGGCACGTCTATCACAGATTGATCATAGTAATTTTAAGAGTGTGGATGAGTAGTTTAACATTGAATACTCGTGTTAATTTCTTCTCCATCAGTTAAACCGTTTGAACTGACATCAGGTTGACCGATGGATCGATGCTAATAAAGCAAAAAATGCAAATTTGTTTTTTTTTTTGGAAATATTTGTACTTCGGAACTGAATTGAATGGAGTCGAAATCATGTTGATTTAGCCGATTAGTGGCGACTAGTTGACGATTATCACGACTGATTTGAACACAATCAAGTGCTTTCAAAAAGCAAGTATCGTTTTTAATATCATCAATTCGTTGAAAACGAATACCATTCGCCTGCTGCAGTTCGGTGTAATTTTTGAGCGCATGTGATCTTGTTGACTCAGTTACAGGTTCGTATTCAACACGTGCACAATATTGATCACAAGGTAGTTCACGGAAATTATCGCTTTCATAAAGCGATTTACTGATTTCATGGCAATTTTGTTCATTTCCAAATAAATACAAACGAATGGGTCCCATTTTTTTGACATATTCACATAGAATCCCGGAGTGTTCATTATCATTGAATTTTTCGTATAATGACGCGTAATTATCAAGTAAATAAACAACGGAGTCACAATCAGGAGATAGATCATTGCATACATCAATAATTTTACTAAGATATGTATATTGAATATCGTCACCAACGTTCATCGGTATAATCAAAACATCACAAGGATTGAACTAAAATGAAGAGAGAATCTCAAAGAAAATTCTAATTCGATTCGAACCGGTGCAATCATTGATTGTCGTTGCCGTTTCATTTCATCAATTATCATCTTCATTTGTATTCCCAAAAAAACTTTTTCATTATGTAATGAATTTATCGATTTTTCAAAAAAATCAATAATGGATTGAATTAATTGATATCGAAGAAATTGTCCTGTTACCAAACACGAATTATCAATACCGGCAATGCCATTTCTTTTCGATTTCACACAAATATAAATTGCAAAAACATTCGACTTTTGTTGTAGTTCTTTGAAATCGTTTTTTAAACGTCGTTTGTTTACACCGGAGAATACAACAACAAGATAACATTTCTGACTATTCATATCGACATTTGCTTTGAGCGCTCCAACGTTTGAAAAGTTCTCTTGTTCTATTGATGGATAGGAGATAGCTATGGTAGCCAAACCCACGGTTGCTAATCGGAGATCCATAGATTGAAAAAAGGGAACTGCAATTCGTCACTGGGAAAAAACCAAATGATCGATCTTTTTTTTGTCAATATACAGTAATGAGAGAATAAAAAAAAATTTGATTCGTTATTCAGTTTACTTATTAAAAACAACCTTGATACTCATCTCAAAAAAATAATCAAAATGATCATACGCTTCTGTTTTTTTGTGCTTTCAAAGCCGATCTGTCATTCGCTGACATCTATCTAGAAAAAAAACAAATTTGATTAAAATTAATGCGTCATAGATGACTCATCAGAGAGTAGAGTCTCGATGTGTTAATCATATTCAAGATTATTCACAAGACTAAATAAAAGAGCATCGATCTACATTCATTTTCATATCATTTTAGATTCATAATCATGAATGCGTTAATCGAAAAACTTCGTCCAAGACCTCAAGCTACGGCGTCAAGTCTTAAAACCGAAGCGAATGAATATCTCCAACGTGCAACTAATCTCGAAAAAAACCGTCAATTCGAAGAAGCCTCCGTTCTTTATAAACGTGTGATTTCATTGATAAGTTCACACGAAGGTACACCGGCTGTTGATGAAGAATTAAACGCAATAAAACGCACGGCAAATCAACGACTAATTCAATCATCTCTACATCAAAATAATGTCAATGATTCAAGCAATACCTATCAAAATATGGTTCGACAATTATCGGATCGTGTTCCGACTGAAGTCAATGATCACGATCAAGTTTTCGAAGATCCATCGGCTTTTCAACCGATAACAGCCATTGAAAAGATCGATGAAAGCAATGCAACTGTTCTCTTTCAACTTGATGAAGGTGCTCGAATGTTTTACATGTCAAAAGACGGACAAATTCAAACGACATCCGATTCTCTACCTCTCTTCATATTCGAAGTGAGCGAAGGTGATGAAACTTGTGGTTTATTGAAACTTGGCAGTTGGATCTACCCGTTGCATTCCAAAGTATCACCAGCATTCAAAACTGGTTATGATGCTTATCTCTTTCCGAACAACACATCTGTGGGCGAATTCGTTGGACTTATGTTCGACGCCACTGTCGATCCCGATGTTCGACATTTTTTCGAAGATATTATATCGAAACTTTCGGTTTTCATGGCTCAAAGTGGCACACCGACAGTAAGTTAAATTCTCAATGATTTCTTTTTTTTTTAAACTTTCATTTAGTATGGCGAAGCATTAACCGCTGCTCCAACAACCACCACCACGAAAAAACCTGAAGTTGCCGCTGCTGCTGCTGCTGCAACAACGAGTAAAAAAGCCGAAATTATCGGCGAAGAAGAAGTTGCAATAGAACAAAGTTCACTCTACGATACATCTACGACAACAGGAAAAATAGCTGCTGCATTAATCACTGGTAAAACTCGAATTTTCACGTTTGTGTTCGTTTTTTCTTCTACAGATTTGTTTGTTTTTTGTTTCAAGGAACGCAATTTTTAACAAAACAATTAGCAACTGGTGTTGTTAAAGCT
>ERZ781398.1750-NODE-1750-length-19691-cov-5.618660_pt1 | contig 19691 bp, 20 predicted proteins | sample MGYA00433077_ERZ781398 | MGnify/ENA primary metagenome ERZ781398 (study PRJEB29847, sample SAMN06458254) | wastewater metagenome | isolation source: Wastewater bioreactor | place: South Africa: Cape Town | study: EMG produced TPA metagenomics assembly of the... | reverse complement strand
CTAAACCTCGCCGCCACGCGGCTATGGCTGAAGTCTTTTGTCAACGCGGCCTAGGCCCATGCAGTTCGGGCCTTATAGTCTCGAATAGTCAGCGAGGCGGTGGCTTTTTTGTTCACAGAGGGGGCTAAAGGGCGCGGGCGGGTACAAAGCCCCACCCGCGCGCCATGTCGCACCTTGGCGAAAGAAGCCGGTACTATGCGGCCTCTGCCAATCGAGCAGCCCATCCGCTCGTCATGCTTTCGAGCGTGACGAGGGCTTCCTGTATGGCGGACAACACGTCTCGCTCGGAAGCGCCGCGCCGCTGGAGATCGACAAGGCGCGCGACGGTTGCATCACAAAAATCCATGATGGTTTCAGCATCTACCACCCCGACCATGGCTGCGGCCTGTACCTGTTCGGCGATCCGGCTAAAACCCTCCCGTGCAGCAACGGCGAAGGGGCGTTCGATCGTCTTGTTGTTGTCGTTCACAGTAACTCTCCTTGTTGAAATTAAAGGGATTCTCTCACGTGGCACGATGAAAAAGCAACGTGTGCCAACGAAAATACATTTGCTTTTTGTCAGTAGGTTATGACCGTTCGAATCGTTGTTTTGGTGCCATTCGAACGCCAAGCCGACACGTCGGCGCGCGTTCCATTCACCAGCAGTCCGGACTAATTCACCTCGACTGGGGCCATTGCGTAGATGAGGTCCGTCCCGCCACCCTGTCGCCAATCAAACCGCAGCCACCCCGTCCGATAATCGACGGTGACGCCCGAGAAGAGGAGCCGAAGCGCGGCGTTGATCTTGCCGACATCCGGCGGCTCATTCTCCTCGACCTCAAAGGCCGCGACGAGGGCGTCCAGCCGGGAGTGAACCAACCCACCATCGGCAACCGCACGGGCCTGTTCGACGCCCTGAAGCGCCGCCCTCAGTGCCGACAGACTCGCCTCGGCTGCTTGAACGCGGGCCGACAGCGCAAGCGAGGGCTTGTTATCGAGCATGCGGAGGAGTTCGCGCAGGTGGTCCTCCGTCCCATCAATCTCCGCCTGAAGGCTCCGCGCGTCACTATCCAGCTTCGGTTCGCGATCCCCAGCGGGAACATTGTCGATCAGCTTCCCCCACCCCGCCGCGATGGCGTCATGGACCGCATCAATCGGCACCGACACATAGCCGTGGTCCGCAGCCCCGGCCTTGGCCTTGGTGCAAACCAACTTCGGCGCCCCGGCCTTCGCAGCGTTGCCTTTGTACACCCGCGTCATCGCCGCCCCGCACTCAGGGCAGCGCGCCAGTCCGGCAAGCATATTCTGGATAGGTGCACCGGCTGACTTGCCGCGCGCTCTGGCGATGCTGCCATCTTTGATTGCCCGGACGGCGGTCCATTCGGCGACCGACACGGCGGCGGGGAAGAAGCCCGCTACCGGCGCCTCATAGACCCGAACCTTCTTTCCGGTCCCATAGTCTAGCCTTCCGGGGACTAGCGTCCCGATGACGGCGGCGTTGCGGAGAATCTTGGACACCGTGGAACGGTGCCACATCTTCCCCCGCCCCATCACCGGCACCCGCTCCGCGTTCAGGGCCTGAGCGATTGCATGCTCCCCGGCGCCTTCGATGGTGTCGCGGTATATGCGGCGGACGATAGCGGCCCGCTCTGGGTGTAGCTCGAAGCCTTCAGGGGACTTGAGGAGCCATGCGGGGGCCTTGGCGGTGTAGTGCTGGGCCTCCCCTGCGGCCACGCGGCGGCGCTTCTCCTGCCACGCAGCGGCGACACGGCGCCCCTTGGTCTTGCTTTCTTCATGCGCGCGCCACGACACCATCATTCCGATGAGGAGCGCGGTCGGATCGCTGTCGAGCCGGTAGCTGTCATATTCCTGCCCATCGTTAAGCGTCACCACCGTAACCTTGGCGTCCACAATGTCATCCAAGAGGCGCTGAGCGCGGCGCGGGGTCATGCGGGAGATGCGATCTAGGCTTTCGACGAGGAGGTATGAGCCGGGAGCAATCAGGCCTTCCCGGCAGGCATGGAGAAACCCGCCAAGGCCGCTGTCGGTGTCAGCGTTGGCGCCTCGGTAAGCCGATACCCCGAGGTCGTGGAGACGCAGCCGTTCGTCGAGGTGCAAGCCCCGCGCCTCCGCCCACTTGCGGGCGGCTTCGGTTTGGCGGCGGTGGCTGTCGCCCTGCGCTTGTTCGGGGGTGCTGAAGCGGGTGTAGCTGTAGACCTTGGGAGGGGCCGCAAGGGCGCCGTCGGTGGCCGCAAGGCGAAGCATGAGCGAGTTCCTTTCGAAATCCGGCGCGTTTCCTACGCCAGAAGTCCGGAGTTATTTCCGGGTCTCGCCGTTCCCTAGTGGCTGATGAGCGGGCCGCCGGGTGCGGGCAAATCGCTGATGGCGGCGTGCCTGCCCGGCATCCTGCCCGACCTGACCCCCGCCGAAGCGCTCGAAGTGTCGATGATCGCCTCGGTCGCGGGCGGGCTCGAAAGCGGGCGGCTGGTGCGCGCGCGCCCCTTCCGCGCGCCGCATCATTCGGCGTCGATGCCCGCGCTGGTCGGCGGCGGGCTGCGCGTGCGCCCGGGCGAAGTCAGCCTGGCGCATCTGGGGGTGCTGTTTCTCGACGAACTGCCCGAATTCCAGCGCGGCGTGCTCGACAGCCTGCGCCAGCCGCTCGAAACCGGCGAGGTCAGCGTTGCGCGCGCCAATGCCCATGTCACCTTTCCGGCGCGCGTGCAGCTTGTCGCGGCGATGAACCCGTGCCGCTGCGGCCATCTCGGCGACCCGGCGCTTGCCTGCAGCCGCGCCCCGCGCTGCGCCGCCGATTATCAGGCCAAGCTGTCGGGACCGCTGCTCGACCGGATCGACCTGCATGTCGAGGTCGAGGCGGTCAGCGCCGCCGACCTGACGTTGCCGCCGCCCGCCGAGGGCAGCGCCGAAGTCGCGGCGCGCGTCGCCGCGGCGCGCGCGGTCCAGACCACCCGCTATGCCGCACACAAGGTGCGCACCAATGCCGAGATCGACGGCGAGTTGCTGGAAGCGGTCGCGACCCCCGACGAACCGGGGCGGCAATTGCTGGCGCAGGCGGCCGAGGCGATGCGGCTGTCGGCGCGCGGCTATACCCGCATGCTGCGCGTCGCGCGGACGATCGCCGATCTTGCCGGCGCCGATTCGATCGGCCGCGTCCATATTGCCGAAGCGCTGAGCTACCGTCGGCAGGCGCCGCGGAATTAGGGTCAGGCGAAAGCGCCGACGCTTTCGATGAACTTGATGACCGAGATCGGTTTCGAGACATAGGCCTCGGCGCCCGCGGCGCGAATCTGTTCCTCGTCGCCCTTCCCGGCATAGGCGGTGACGGCCATGATCGGCACTGCGCGCAGCGTCAGGTCGGCCTTCATCTGGCCGATCAATTCGAGCCCGCTGACGTGCGGCAGCTGGATGTCCATGATGATGAGGTCGGGCGCGATTTCGCGCGCCTTGGCAAGCGCATCGCGGCCGTCGCGCACCGGATGCGCGCTATAGCCATGGGCGTTGAGCAGGTCGCAGAACAGGCGCAGATTAAGCTCGTTATCCTCGACGACCAGAACGGTCTTTCCCATGATGTTGAAGCTTTCCCCGCTTGCGTCCGCGGCCGGTTTAGGCGAATCGGCGGCGCGACACAATTGCTTCGCAGGGAAGGATTTTCGGCGTGAATGACGGCGACGCGGCGCTGGCGCTGCACGCGCTCGGCTGGATTCTGGCCGATGAGCCGCGGGCCGAACGGCTGCTCGGCATGACCGGCCTGTCGCCCGAAGGTCTGCGCGCCTCGCTCGGCGATCGCGCGACGCTGGCGGCGATCCTCGGCTTTCTTGCCGCGCACGAACCCGACCTTGTCGCCTGCGCCGAAGCACTCGATATAGACGCCGAAGCCTTGGCCGCTGCCGCGCGCCGCCTCGAAGGACTGGAAGGACCGACGCCATGACCCGCCCGCTCGTCATCACCGATTGCGACGAGGTGCTGATGCACATGGTCGTCCCCTTTGCGCAGTGGGTCGACGAGGAACATGGCGTGATCTTTCGCATGGAGGACACGAGTTTCGCCGGCGCGCTGAAACGCAAGGAATGCGGCACGCCGCTGGAAGCGGCCGAGGTATGGCCGCTGCTCGACGGCTTTTTCCGCACCGAAATGCCGCGCCAATATCCGATTCCCGGCGCGCTTTCCGCGATGGCCGAAATCGCGCGCCACGCCGACATCGTCGTGCTGACCAATGTCGGCCCTGACCATCAGGCGGCGCGCATGGCGCAGCTTGCGGCGCTTGGCCTCGACGCGCCGGTGATCGGCAGCCGCGGCGGCAAGGGCGAGCCGGTGCGCGCGCTGATCGAGGAGCGCCGGCCGCCGGTCGCGGTGTTCATCGACGACCTTGCGAACCATCATCATTCGGTCGCGATCGAGGCGCCCGACGTGTGGCGCCTGCACATGGTCGGCGAGCCCGCGATCGCGGACAAGATACCCGCCGCGCGCCATGCCCATGCCCGCATAGACGACTGGGCAGCGGCGCAGGACTGGATTTTGGCGCGGCTTGCCGAAAAGGCTCCGGCCCCGGCGCCGCAGGCCGTATAATCCCCCAATCGAGACAGAAGGAATCACCATGGATATTGCCGCCAAGCTCGCCGACCTCGGCCTCGAGCTTCCCAAACCCGCCGCGCCGGTTGCCGCCTATGTCCCCGTCGTCGAGGCCGGCGGGCTGCTGCATATCAGCGGCCAGCTTCCTTTCCGCGACGGGCAGGTCGTGACCGGACGGCTGGGCGCCGACACCGACGAGGCAAGCGGCTATGACGCCGCGCGGCGCTGTGCGCTGATGCTCGTCGCCCAGATCGGCAAGGCGCTGGACGGCGATTGGTCGCGGGTCGAAAAGATCGTCAAGCTCGGCGTGTTCGTGAACAGCGATCCCGCCTTCACGCAGCAGCCCAAGGTCGCGAACGGCGCTTCCGAGCTGATGGAATCGCTGTTCGGCGAAGCGGGTCGCCACGCGCGCAGCGCCGTCGGCGTGTCGGTGCTGCCGCTCGGCGCGGCGGTCGAAGTCGACGCGATCGTCGCGGTGAAGCCCGCGTAAGCCCATCGTGGCCGAGGCAGACCCGCCCGCCCGCACCCTGTCGCTCGGCACCGGCGTCGCCGCGGTCGAGGCGGCGGCGTGGGACGCGCTGGCGGGCGGCGGCAATCCCTTCGTCGGCCATGCCTTTCTGGCGCTGCTCGAAGAATCGGGGAGCGTCGGGCCGGGAACCGGATGGCAGCCCGCGCCCTTGCTGGTCGAGGATAGCGCGGGCCAGCTCGTCGCCGCGGCGCCCGCCTATCTGAAGACGCACAGTCAGGGCGAATATGTCTTCGACCATATATGGGCCGACGCATGGGAGCGCGCCGGCGGCGCCTATTATCCCAAGCTTCAGATCGCGGTGCCCTTCACCCCCGTGCCCGGACCGCGACTGCTCGCGGCCGACGCCGACGACGCGGCGCTGCTGCTGCGCGCGGCCGAGGCGGTGGTCCGGCAGAACGACCTGTCGTCGGCGCATGCGACCTTTGTTGCGCCCGAACAGATGCCGCTGTTCGAGGCGGCGGGCTGGCTGCTCCGCCGCGACATCCAGTTCCATTTCGCCAATCGCGGCTATCGCGATTTCGACGATTTCCTCGCCACGCTGACCTCGGCAAAGCGCAAGCAACTTCGCAAGGAACGCGCGCGTGCGGTCCAGGGTCTGCGAATCGAGGATGTCAGCGGCAACGCGATCCGCCCCGAACATTGGGACGCGATGTGGGCCTTTTATCAGGACACCGGCGCACGCAAATGGGGACATCCCTATCTGACCCGCGCGACATTCGACATGATCGGTGCGCGCATGGCCGACAAGGTGTTGCTGAGCATCGCGTGGCAGGACGGGCGGCCGGTGGCGGGCGCGATGCACCTGATCGGCGCCGACACGCTTTATGGCCGCTATTGGGGATGCCTGATCGACATTCCCTATCTGCATTTCGAGCTATGCTATTATCGCGCCATCGACCTTGCGATCGCACGCGGTCTCGCGCGGGTCGAGGCCGGCGCACAGGGCGGGCACAAGCTGGCCCGCGGCTATGCCCCCGTTGCGACCTGGTCGGCGCATTTCATCGCCGATCCGGGCTTCCGCCGCGCGGTCGCGGACTTTCTGGAACGCGAACGGGCGGCCGAGGAATCCGAAATGCAATGGCTGGAAGGACAGATGCCGTTCCGGCGGAGCGGCTGAGGAATCAGGCGGCGTAGCGACGGGCGGCCGGGCGGCGGGCGGTTTCGTCGAGCCATGCGCGCGCCTGGCGCTGCGCCTCCGCGATCTCGTCGCGGCTCATTTCGGCCGAGACGTCGGCGCGGCACTGCTGGCCTTCGATATTGCCGCCGAGCGCCGAAAGATTGAACCATTTATGCGCCTGGATCAGATCGACATCGACACCGCCGGTGCCGGTCGAGAAGGCCACGCCAAGGTCGAAATAGGCACTGGCATCACCGCGCGCCGCATCGAGCAGCCGGCTTTCGATCAGATACTGGGCAGACTTCAGACTGTTAGCCATGATAACCCCCTGTCGTCTCCACCCCACATGGAGACTTCGGGGTCAAACCTTGCGGCTTATGGTCAACAAAGCGTTAACGGCGCGGTGATTTTTTTGGGGATAAGCGGCGAAAACGCCGGAAAAGCGGGCATTTTACTCACTTCCGTCATTCCGGCGAAGGCCGGAATCTCACGCGTACCGCAATATTCAACGGCGAGATCCCGGCCTTCGCCGGGATGACGACAGAGGGTGATGGCCGAATTTCAATCGACCGCATAATTGTCGATAAGGCGCGTTTTCCCCATCCGCGCCGCAGCCAGAAGACGTGCCGGCGCGCGGAATATCGTCAATCTTTCGAGGCTGTCGGCGTCGGCGAGCGCGACATAATCGACGCTGTCAAACCCGCCCGCGATGATTGCCGCCTCGGCATCGGCGAGCGTTTCGGCGACATCGGCGCCGCCCGCGATTGCCGCCACCGCGGCCTTGAGCGCGTCCGGAAAGGCCGCCGCGGCGGTGCGCTGTTCGGGCGACAGATAGGCGTTGCGCGACGACAGCGCGAGCCCGTCGCCATCGCGTGCGATCGGCGCGCCCAATATATCGAGCGCGAAATCGAGGTCGCGCGCCATGCGGCGGATGATCGCCAGCTGCTGCCAATCCTTTTCGCCGAAGATGGCGACGTCGGGGCGCACCTGGTTGAACAATTTGGCGACGACGGTTGCGACGCCGTCGAAATGCCCCGGCCGCGCCGCGCCGCAATAGTCGGCGCCGAGTTCGGCCACCTCGATATGCGTGGCATGGCCGCCCGGATACATGGTCGCGACATCGGGCGCCCAGAGCAGCGCCACGCCTTCCTCGACCAGCAGCGCGGCGTCGCGCGCCTCGTCGCGCGGATAGGCGGCATAATCCTCGTTCGGCCCGAACTGGGTCGGGTTGACGAAGATCGACACCACGACATGGCCGGCAACGCGGCGGCCCATGCGGACGAGCGACAGATGCCCGGCGTGGAGCGCGCCCATCGTCGGCACCAGCGCGACGCTCTTGCCGCCTTGCTTCAGCGCCGCGACCGCGCGGTGGAGCGTGGCGATGTCACGGATGATTTGCACGCTTGCCCTGCCTCCGATATTGGCGGCGCCAATACGCCCTTCATGCGGCCGCCATGCCGCGCCAACAGGAAAATCGCAACGGTCATGACGAAAGCCCCCCCGCACCGGATCATCTTCGCCAATGAAAAGGGCGGCACGGGCAAATCGACCTGCGCGGTGCATTTCGCGGTCGCGCTGGCGAGCCAGGGCTGGCGCGTCGCGGGGATCGACCTCGACCCGCGCCAGCGCACCTTTCACCGCTATCTCGAAAACCGCACCAACACCGCCAAGCGCCGCGGGATCGACCTGCCGATGCCACAGTTCGAGGTGTTCGAAGGCTCGACCGTCGAGGAACTCGACGAACAGGTTGCGCGGCTGGCCGACGGGGTCGATTATTTCGTCGCCGACACGCCCGGCCGCGACGATGTGTTCGCCCGCCACCTTGCGACCACCGCCGATACGCTCGTCACCCCGATCAACGACAGCTTCATCGATTTCGACCTCATCGGTCAGGTCGACCCCGAGAGTTTTCAGGTCACCCGCCCCAGCTTCTATTCCGAACTGATCTGGGACACGCGCAAGGCGCGGGCGAAAAGCGACGGGCGGACGATCGACTGGATCATCCTGCGCAACCGTCTGCAGCATGTCGACGCGCACAATATGCGCCGCGTTGGCGAAGCGCTGAACCAATTGTCGCGGCGCGTCGGCTTTCGCGTCATTCCGGGGCTGGGCGAGCGCGTGATCTATCGCGAGTTGTTCCCGGCCGGCCTCACCCTGCTCGACAAGGCGCATCTCGGCGGCATGGGGATCGGCCATGTCGTCGCGCGACAGGAATTGCGCGAGGCGATGGCGGGGCTCAACCTGCCGCTGCGCGAACGACTCCACCCCGACGGCGACCTGTTCGCCGTCGCCTGACCCTCCATCCTCCCGAGAGGCATCCATGACCCATCGATTCCACCCAACCATGCTGCGCGAATATGATATTCGCGGGGTGGTCGGCGACACGCTGTCCGATGCGGACGCCCATGCCATCGGGCGCAGCTTCGCGACGCTGATCGCACGTGCCGGCGGCAAGCGGGTGGCGGTCGGTTACGACGGGCGGCTGTCGTCGCCGATGCTCGCCGACGCGCTGATCGCCGGGATCAATGCCGCGGGCATCGACGCGCTCAATGTCGGGCTGGGGCCGACGCCGATGCTCTATTATGCCGCATCAACCGAAGATGTGGACGGCGGCATACAGATAACCGGCAGCCACAACCCCCCCGACTATAATGGCTTCAAGATGGTGTTTCAGGGCCGCCCCTTCTTCGGCGCCGATATCCAGCGGATCGGCGAAATGGCCGCGGCGGGCGACTGGGAAGCCGTCAACCCGGGAGGAGAAGGCACGGCGCAGAGCATCGACATCGTCGATGCCTATGTCGACCGGCTGGTCCAAGGGTTCGCCGGCGGCGCCTTCCGCATCGGCTGGGATGCGGGCAACGGCGCCGCGGGCACGGTGATCGAAAAGCTCACCGCGCGCCTGCCTGGTGAACATCATCTCCTCTACACCGATATCGACGGCCATTTTCCGAACCACCATCCCGATCCGTCCGAGGAAAAGAACCTCGCCGACCTGAAGGCGCTCGTCGCCGCGAAGAAGCTCGACTTCGGCGTCGCATTCGACGGAGATGGCGACCGCATCGGCGCGATCGACGGCGAAGGCCGGGTGATCTGGGGCGACCAGCTGCTGCAGATCTATGCCGCCGCAGTGCTGAAGGAACGGCCGGGGGCGACGGTGATCGCCGATGTGAAGGCCAGTCAGGCGCTGTTCGACCGGGTCGCCGAACTCGGCGGCAAGCCTCTGATGTGGAAGACCGGACACAGCCTGATCAAGGCGAAGATGAAGGAAACCGGCAGCCCGCTGGCCGGCGAGATGAGCGGGCATATTTTCTTCGCCGACCATTATTATGGCTATGACGACGCGCCCTACGCGGCGGTCCGGCTGATCGAGGCGGCGACGAAGCTTGGCAAGAGCGTGACCCAATTGCGCGGCGAAATGCCCGCGATGGTCAACACCCCCGAACTGCGCTTCCAGGTCGACGAGGTGCGCAAATTCGCCATTGTGGACGAGGTTCTGGCGCGGCTGACCGCGGCGGGCGCAACGGTCGACCGCACCGACGGCGCGCGCGTGCTGACCGACGACGGCTGGTGGCTGCTGCGCGCATCGAACACGCAGGACGTTCTCGTCGCCCGCGCCGAGGCGAAGGACGAAGCGGCGCTCGCGCGGCTGATGGCGGCGATCGACGATCAGCTTGCGGCGTCGGGAGTCGTGCGCGGGCCGCAGGCGGCGCATTGATTATGACGCGTGTCCCCGCGAAGGCGGGGACGCATCTCCCGCCAGTGCCAGTTTGAGCCGGTCGGAGATGGGCACCCGCCTTCGCGGGTGCACACGGCCTTTTTATCGCCCCGATAGCCTCTCCATTTATCCCTGCAAAAATCTTGCCAGATTGACCTCCGCCGCGTCGCTGGGGTAACGCGCGCAAGGGGGCAGCGTCAGGAACCCAGAACGGAACCGAAGATCCTATGACCGACCAATCCACCGCCGGCACGCTTTCCGACACCGATCACGGCGTCGCCGAGCATACCGCGCACGTCCAGCAGGACGCGGCGGCGGGCAACGGGCTGGCGGTTATTTCGATCGCCAAAAGCTATGACAAGCGCACCGTCCTGTCGGACGTGTCGCTGTCGGTCGCCAAGGGCGAGGTCGTCGGCCTGCTCGGCCCCAATGGCGCGGGCAAGACGACCTGCTTCTATTCGATCATGGGGCTGGTCAAACCCGACGCCGGACGCATCATGCTCGACGGCGCCGACATCACCGCGCTGCCCATGTATCGCCGCGCGATCCTGGGCCTTGGCTATCTGCCGCAGGAGACCTCGATCTTTCGCGGCATGACGGTCGAACAGAATATCGCCGCGGTGCTCGAACTGGCCGAGCCCGACAAGATCGCGCGGCAGCAGCGGCTCGACGAGCTGCTCGACGAATTCGGCCTGACCCGGCTGCGCAGCGCGGCGGCGATGGCGCTGTCGGGCGGCGAGCGGCGGCGCGCCGAAATCGCGCGCGCGCTCGCGGCCAACCCGTCGATCATGCTGCTCGACGAACCCTTCGCCGGCATCGACCCCATTTCGATCAGCGATATCCGCGACCTTGTCGCCGACCTCAAGACGCGCGGCATCGGCGTGCTGATCACCGACCATAATGTGCGCGAGACGCTGGACCTCGTCGACCGCGCCTGCATCATCTACGACGGCAAGGTGCTGCTTGCCGGATCGCCCGCCGAGCTGGTGGCCGACCCAGAGGTCCGCCGCCTGTATCTTGGCGAGGGCTTTTCGCTGTGACCGCACCGCACCATCGAAAATGGTTCGTGTTCCCCCGCGAAGGCGGGGGTCCATCTCCGGACGGCATTATGCCGAACCGGCAGGAGATGGGTCCCCGCCTTCGCGGGGACACACGGATTTTCTGATGCGGTAGTTACCGATGGCGTTGGGTCCGCGCCTCGATTTACGCCAGTCGCAATCGCTGGTGATGACGCCGCAGCTGCAGCAGGCGATCAAGCTGCTCGCGCTGTCGAACCTCGAACTCGAAGCCTATCTGGCCGAGGCGCTCGAAGGCAATCCGCTGCTCGATGCGACGCCGGGCGACCGCGAACCCGGCGATGACGAGGGGGGCGACGAAGCGCCGCCGTCCGACGGCCCGCCCGCCGACACCGACCTGGCGCTGTCGTCCGAAGCGGGCACCGCCGACGATCTCGACGTCGATTTTGCTGAGGAACGGTTCCACCACGATAGCGCGAGCGATTCGGTGGGGCTGTCGGGCGACGGCGAGGGCATCGATTTCGACAGCTTCGCGGGCGACGACGGCACGCTTTACGACCATCTGCTCGCCCAGGTCGGCGAGCGATTCTCGGGCATCGAGGCGATGGTCGCCGAACAGATCGTCGCGCTGATCGACGGGGCGGGCTATCTGCGCGCCGATCTCGCCGAGCTGGCGCAGCGGCTCGGCGTGCCGCTCGCGCTGGTCGAGGCGGTGCTTGTGGGCGTCCAGAGCTTCGACCCTTCGGGCGTCGGCGGCCGCGACCTTGCCGAATGTATCGCGATCCAGGCGCGAGAGGCCGACCGCTACGATCCTGCCATGGCGACGATGATCGCGCATCTCGACCTCGTCGCAAAGGGCGCTTTCCCGCAGCTCAAGCGCATCTGCGGCGTCGACGACGAAGATCTGGCCGACATGATCCGCGAACTGCGCGGCTACGACCCCAAGCCCGGCCTGCGCTTCGGCGGCACCGCGATGCAGGCGGTGGTGCCCGACCTTTATGTCCGCCAGACCGCGAAGGGCTGGGCGGTAGAGGGAAACAGCGGCACGCTTCCGCGGTTGCTCGTCAATCGCCGCTATTATACCGAACTGGCAAAGGATGCCGCGGCCAAGAGCAAGGCGTGGCTGTCCGAACAGCTCGCGGGGGCCAACTGGCTGGTGCGCGCGCTCGACCAGCGCCAGCGCACGATCGTCAAGGTCGCGAGCGAGATTGTGAAGCAGCAAGAGGGCTTTTTCCTCCACGGCGTCGCGCATATGCGCCCGCTGACGCTGCGGCAGGTGGCCGAGGCGATCGGGATGCACGAATCGACCGTCAGCCGCGTGACCAGCAACAAATATCTATCGTGCGCGCGCGGCCTGTTCGAGCTCAAATATTTCTTCTCGTCGGGAATTTCGGCGACAGAGGGCGACGGCGCGGTGTCGGCCGAAGCGGTGAAGAGCCGGATCAAGGCGATGATCGAGGCCGAAGATCCCAAGGCGATCCTGTCCGACGAGACGATCGCACAGAAACTCTCGGCCGAAGGCCACGACATCGCGCGGCGCACCGTGGTCAAATATCGCGAGGCAATGGGCTATGGCTCGTCGGTGCAAAGGCGACGGCAGAAGGCGCTGGCGGGATAAAACTGTCGTCACCCCGGACCCTTCGACAAGCTCAGGACAGACTTGATCCGGGGCCCACGACTTCGGCGCGGCAATGGATTCCGGATCAAGTCCGGAATGACGAAATAAGGGTGGGACCCGGTTGACTTTTCACCCGCTTCCCCATAGTTGCGCCGCTTCGCGTAACAACGCCAAGATTTACGGAACAGACCAATGAAGATTCGCAACAGCCTGAAGTCGCTGAAGGACCGCCACCGGGATAACCGCGTTATCCGCCGTCGTGGCCGCACCTATGTGATCAACAAGACCAACCGCCGCTTCAAGGCGCGCCAGGGCTAAAGGCCTTGCCGGGACCGCGTGTCCCCGCGCATTTGCGAGTAAGCGTAACGCCGTCGGATGCTTCCGGCGGCGCTTTCGCGTGTCCGGAGCAGCCATGATTCGCCAGAGCGTCATTTTCGATGTCGGCCGTGTCCTGTTCGACTGGGACCTGCGCTATCTGTTCGCCAAGCTGATCGACGATGCGGGCGAGCTCGAATGGTTCGTGACCAACGTCGTCACGCCGCAGTGGCATTTCCAGCACGACGCGGGGCGGCCGCTCGCCGACATGCTGCCCGAACTGAAGGCCGAATATCCGGCGCATGCGACGCTGATCGACGCCTATGCGGCGCGCTTCAACGAGACGATTCCGGGGCCGATGCCCGGCAGCCTCGAACTGGTCGAGCGGCTCGACGAAGCCGGCGTGCCGCTGTTCGCGATCACCAACTTCGGGCATGAATTCTGGGAAGGCTTCCGCCCGACCCAGCCGGTCTTCGACCGCTTTCGCGATATCGTCGTGTCGGGCACCGAAAAGCTGATGAAGCCCGATCCCGCCATCTACGTACTTGCGATCGAGCGATTCGGCATCGACCCCGCGGGCGCGCTGTTCATCGACGATGTCCCCGCGAATATAGCAGGCGCCGAATCGGTCGGCATTGCGGGGCACCAGTTCGTCGAGGCGGCGACGCTGGAACGTGCGCTGGTCGCGCGTGGCTATCTGGCGGACTGACTTTTGATGGGGCAAACCCGTCTCGACTTCGCGCGTGATGGCGCGCAGTTGTACCGACAGGCGGTAACCGGCATCGTCGGTGAACTGCGTGGGCTTTTCGCCAGCCAGCCGCAACATGTTGCCGGAGTTCGCTTGCGCGGAATCCATGCTCTTCAGCCGCTTTTGGCTTCCGACGGCCAAATCGGGACCTTTGCTGCCTCAATCATCGGTCGAAGAAGCCGCGCGGTGCGTGCTATCCTGTTCGACAAGACTGCCGAAGCCAACTGGTCGCTGAGCTGGCATCAGGACCGGACGATCTGCGTCCGCGAACGCGTCGAGGTCCCGGGCTATGGACCGTGGACGATCAAAGGTGGCATGCAGCACGTCGCGCCGCCCTTCGATCTTCTTTCGCGCATGGTGACGCTGCGCCTTCATCTCGACGATGTGGCCGAGGACAATGCCCCGCTGATGATCGCTCCGGGATCGCACAAACTCGGCCGCATTCCCGAGGCCGAGATCGACCAGCTTGTATCACGGCTCGGGCAGCAACTATGCCTCGCGGAAGCCGGCGATATATGGGTCTATGCGACCCCGATCGTCCACGCTTCGAAAGCTGCGACGCATCCGGAACGCCGTCGCGTACTGCAAGTCGATTTTTCAGCCGATGATCTTCCGGGCGAACTCGACTGGCTTGGTGTCTGACGCTCCGCCGTTACTTCTCCACCCCCAGCTGCGTCAGCACGAAGGCGAACTCCTCGGCATCCTCGTGCAGCGCGCCCCAGCGGCCCGATTTGCCGCCGTGGCCCGCGCCCATGTTGGTGCGCAGCAGCAGCGTCGCGTCATTGGTGCGCGTCGCGCGCAGCTTCGCGACCCATTTGGCGGGTTCCCAATAGGTCACGCGCGGGTCGTTGAGCCCCGCCGACACCAGCATTGGCGGATAGGCCTTTGCGGAGACATTGTCGTAGGGGCTGTAGCTCAGCATATAGTCGAACGCGGCCTTGTCGGTGATCGGGTTGCCCCATTCGGGCCATTCGCCGGGGGTCAGCGGCAGCGTCTCGTCGACCATCGTGTTGATCACATCGACGAAGGGGACGCCCGCGAGCACCGCGCCCCACAGCTCGGGCGCCTCGTTATAGATCACGCCCATCACCTGCCCGCCCGCCGAGCGGCCCTCGACCGAAATCCTGCCGGCGCTGGTGTAGTTTTTCGCGATCAGCCCGCGCGCGACGTCGATGAAGTCGTTGAACGTGTTTTTACGCTCGGTCGTCTTGCCTGCGAGATACCAGCCGCGGCCCAGATCGTCGCCGCCGCGGACATGCGCGATCGCATAGATCATGCCGCGATCGACGAGGCTGAGCCGCGTCGTCGAAAAGCCCGGCGGGACGCGATAGCCGTAAGACCCATAGGCATAGAGATGCATCGGCGCGCTGCCGTCGAGCTTGGTGCCCTTTTTGTAGACGAGCGAGGCGGGGATCAGCGTCTTGCCATCGCGGCTCGGAAGATTAACCCTTTCGGTTACATATTGCGTGGCATCGTAACCCGAAGGGATTTCCTGCACCTTCAGCGTTTCGAGCGTTCCGCTCGCCAGATCATAATCATAGACCGTGTCGGGGGTGACCATCGATTCATAATCGAGCCGCAGCTTGTCCTGATGATATTCGGGATTGTCGCCGAGGCCCGCGACATAAGTCGCCTCGGGAAATTTGATCCGGCCGGGGGTCAGCGGCGCGTCATAGCGGCGGATATCGACCTGATCGAGCCCGTCCTCGCGCGCTTCGATGACGAAATAGTCGCGGAATATCGACAGGCCGGTGATGTAGCTATGGTCCGATCCGGGGATCAGCGTGGTCCACTTGCCCGGATCCTTCACGCTCGCGGTGGCGATACGGAAGTTGGGATGCTCGTCATTGGTGTGGATGTAGAGCGTGCCGTTTCGTTCGTCGACGCTGTACTCGCGGCCCTTCTGGCGCGCCGAGACGAGTTGCATCGGCGCCTCCGGATTGTCGGCGGGGAGCAGATAGACCTCGCTCGTCTCGTTATCGCCCGTCGCGATCACGATGTAATTGTCGGCGGCGGTCTTGCCGATCCCGACCCCGAAGCCGATGTCGGGCTCCCTGTAGAGCAATTTGTCTTGCGTGATCGGCGTGCCGAGCTTGTGGAGCCGGACATTGTCGGTGCGCCAATTCTCGTTCGCGAGGCCATAGAGGATCGCGTCATTGCCCGACGTCCAGACGAGCGAGGACAGCGTTCCGGGGATAACGTCGGGCAGTTGTTCGCCCGTTTCCAGATTGCGCACGCGCGCCTCGAAGCGTTCGGAGCCATTGTCGTCGAACGAATAGGCCATCAGCCTGCCGTCGGGGCTGATCGACAGTTCGGCGAGGCGGAAATATTCCTTGCCCTCCGCCATCGCGACCTCGTCGAGGATCAGCTGGGTCTCGCCCGCGCCGGACGCGGGCTTGCGGTACCATTTCTTATATTCGGCGCCCTCTTCATATTCGACCCAATAGAGCCAGTCGCCGTCCTTCTGGGGCACCGACGAATCGGCTTCCTTGATCCGCCCCTTCATCTCCTGGAACAACGTCTCGACCAGCTGGGCGTGCGGTTTCATCGCCGCATCGAAATAGGCGTTTTCCGCCTTCACATAATCGAGGATGTCCGCGTCATCGATCACCGGATAGCTCTGGTCGCGGAGCCAGAAATAGGGATCGGACAGCGTCTTGCCGTGCAGCGTGACTTGGTGCGGCCGCTTGTCGGCGACCGGAGCGGCGGGGCTGGTGGTCAATATCGTCTCTTCGGCGAACGCGCTGCCGGGCGCGACAAGCGGGGTGGTAATTGCGGCCAGAAACATCCAAATAGCGCGCATCAAGAAAACCCCCGCAGCGTCGCCCCGATCGGGCAGGAATTGGCTGCGATGTAGGAACAAGGAACAGCGCATGTCCACCCCCGACCATGCAGACCGCCTCGCCCGCCTGCGCGCCGAACTCGCGCGCCGCGGCCTCGACGGCTTTGTCGTGCCGATCAGCGACGAGCATATGAGCGAATATGTCGGCGCCTATGCGCAGCGCATGGCGTGGCTGACCGGCTTCGGCGGATCGGCCGGAACCGCCGCGGTGCTGCCGGCGAAGGCGGCGGTGTTCGTCGACGGCCGCTATACGGTGCAGGTGCGCGACCAGGTCGACGGATCGCTTTACGATTATGTCGGAGTGCCGCAGTCTAGCGTCGCCGAATGGCTGGGCGCCAATGTCAGCGCCGGGCAGAAGATCGGCTATGATCCGTGGTTGCACGGCATCGACTGGGCGCGCGGCCTGGCGGCGGCGCTGACCGCGAAGGGCGCCAGCCTGATTGCGGTCGACACCAACCCCATCGACGCGGTGTGGGACGACCAGCCCGCGCCGAGCGCCGCGCCGATCGCGGTCTATGATACCGAGCAGGCGGGGCAGTCGGCGGCCGACAAGCGCGGCGTGATCGCCGACTGGCTGAAGGCGCAGGGGCTCGACACCACCGTAATGACCGCGCTCGATTCGATCGCCTGGACCTTCAACATCCGCGGTGAAGACGTCAGCCACACGCCCGTCGGGCTTGCCTTTGCTCTGCTCCATGACGACGCCACCGCCGACCTGTTCGTTGCGCCCGAAAAGATCACCGACGCAGTGCGCGCGCATCTCGGCAACAGCGTGCGCATCCACGACCGCACCGCCTTCGAGCCTGCGCTCGCGGCGCTGGCGGGCAAGCGTGTCGCGGTCGATCCCGACCGCGCGGTTGCGGCGATCTTCACCGCGCTTGAAGGCGCGGGCGCAAAGATCGCGCGCCACCGCGACCCGGCGGTGCTGCCCAAGGCGATCAAGAACAGCGCCGAGCTTGCCGGCACCCGCGCCGCGCACGTCCGCGATGGCGTTGCGGTCGCGCGCTTCCTTAAATGGATGGAAGAGGTCGCGCCGCAGGGCGGGCTCGACGAACTCGGCGCGGCGGCGAAATTGCGGGCCTTTCGCGACGAAAGCGGCGTTTTGAAGGATCTGTCCTTCGATACCATCTCGGCCGCCGGTCCCAACGGCGCACTGCCGCATTACAAGGTCGATGAAACGACCAATCGCGCGATCGAGACGGGCACGCTCTATCTCGTCGATTCGGGCGGACAATATGCCGACGGCACGACCGACATCACGCGCACCATCGCGATCGGCGAACCCAGCGCCGAAATGCGCCGCCGCTTCACGCAGGTGCTGAAAGGGCATATCGCGCTCGCAACCGCGCGCTTTCCCAAGGGCACGCGCGGCAGCCAGCTCGACATTCTGGCGCGGCAATATCTGTGGGCCGACGGGGTCGATTACGCGCATGGCACCGGCCACGGCGTCGGCGCCTATCTGGCGGTTCACGAAGGGCCGCAGCGCATCGCCAAGCCCGCCGGCGGCCAGGCGGGAACCGAGGAGCCGCTACACGCGGGCATGATCCTGTCGAACGAGCCCGGCTATTACAAGGCCGGCCATTTCGGCATCCGCATCGAGAATCTGGTGGTGGTCGAACCCGTCCGCATCGAGGGGGCCGAGGAGGATATGCTGAGCTTTGAAACGATCACCTTCGCGCCGATCGCGCGCAACCTGATCGTCGGGGCGATGCTGTCGCCCGCCGAAGCCGACTGGCTCGACGCCTATCATGCCGAGGTGGTGGAGAAGCTGTCGCCCGGGATGGTCGCGGCCGACCGCGAATGGCTGGCCGCCGCCTGCGCGCCGATCGATCGCGGCGTCGCCGCGCTCGCGGCCTGAGGGACGCGGCATGGATCAGGCCAACTGGGCTGTCCCGCGCGACGATTTTCGCGTCCAGCAGGATGTGCGCGTCCGCTTCAACGAGATCGACGGCCAGAATATCGTCTTCAGCGGCAATTATCTGATCTACGCCGACATCGGCGTGACCGAATATTTTCGCGCGCTGGGCGAGGGACAACCGGGCCCCTATTTTCACCAATATGGTACAGATATCCGCGAAGTGCATAGCGAAATCGACTATCACGCGCCGGCCCGGCTCGACGAGTTGATCACCATCGCGGCGCGCGTCAGCCACTTCGGGCGGACGAGTTTTACGCTGCATTGTGCGATATTCCGCGCCGCCGAACGGCTGACCGATATCGAGATCAGCTACGCCCATCTCGACCTCGACACGGGCAAGCCGACCGCGCTTCCGGGCAGCTTTATCGCCGAAGTCCGGCGATTCGAAACCCGCTTGCCCATTCAGGATTAAGGTAGGCGATTCGCGCCAAACGCCGCCGATTAGCGTTTCTCCACCAAAAAGGTCGAAAAAAAGGGCCGCCCGAGGGCGACCCTTGAAAGTTTTTGGGAGAGGATGCCTAAAAGGCAAGTGTGATATTGCACTGCACAATCGATTGTGCAACTGCGAAATAAGCATCCGGCATTGCAAAAATTGCAATCATTGGCATCGATAGCATGCAAAGCATGCAATCCCTTCCACGCGCGCACCCCCTCGCAAATGGGCGCGACATCGCCTAGATTGGCGCCATGTCTATGCTCAAAAATTGGGATGTCGGCGGCGGCCTGTCGGATTTCTGGGCCTATATCCGCGAACCGCGCCCGCACCGCTGGACGGTGTGGGGCCTCGCGATCGTGCTGCCGCTGCTGATCTTCTACGGCTTTTCCAAATATCTTGTGCCCTATGAAAGGCCCGAGCCGCAGATCATCTATTTCGAAAACTGGAAGGCCGACCGCAGCGAAGCGGAGATACGCGCCGACTGGGTGGCGCGCGCCAAGGAAACGACGCGCGCCAACGCCAAACGCCGCGCCGAATTCCAGCGGCTCGCGGACATGATGGGGGTCGAGTATGACGCCAGCGAAGCCGAGAAGGTGACGCGCGAGACGCTGGGCAAGGAAGCCGACGCCATCGAAAAGAAACCCGAGCCGCCAAAGCGCTCGACGCTCGCCGAGCGGGCAGCGCGCGGCGCGGCGGCGGCGCCCGCGACTCAGCCCTGACCCCGGTGCGCGCCGACGCCGACTGGATGGCCGCGGCGATCGCGCTGTCGCAGCGCGGGCGCCCCGAGGCCGCCCCCAACCCCAATGTCGGCTGCCTGATCGTCAAGGAAGGCCGCGTCGTCGCGCGCGGCTGGACGCAGGCGGGGGGCCGG
>ERZ781398.1742-NODE-1742-length-19768-cov-4.650840_pt1 | contig 19768 bp, 18 predicted proteins | sample MGYA00433077_ERZ781398 | MGnify/ENA primary metagenome ERZ781398 (study PRJEB29847, sample SAMN06458254) | wastewater metagenome | isolation source: Wastewater bioreactor | place: South Africa: Cape Town | study: EMG produced TPA metagenomics assembly of the... | reverse complement strand
TGCACCTTGGTCATTAAGACTCGATAGTCAACTAAATCTTTATGTAGCAGACACATACAATCATCGAATTCAAAAATTTTTACGTTATTAAAATTCTCAAATTTGTGAATATATTCCTTATTTTTATATTTTAAATTAATAAATATAAATAATCTCATCACTATTTTTTTTTATAAACCAGTAGGAAATATTTGTAATATCTATAATAAAAATATGAAAATAAATGAAAAATATCTTTTTTTTTATTTATTTACTCTATTATTTTGAAATCCGTTCAATAGATATGCAACACCTTGATCACTTATTTGAATATGATGAGCAATCAATTTTTCAATTGTCTACATATATTAAAACAATATTTATCTTAATTTTTATAAATATATATTGTCAATGTCTGATAAAAAGATATTTTCAATTGATATCAGAAAAATATATATTATTTTACTTGATTATTGCATAAGAAATTTGCTAGATATTGTATTCCTTTATCGCCAATTTTATTTTCCTTAAAGTCAAGTATTTTGATTGTCTAAATTGATTTTCGTAAAAGAAAAATCAAATATTGACAGTATTCGTTTTTAATGCATAAGAGAAATATTCTATGGGTTCATCATTAATATCATTATATTGAAGATTTACTGTATTAATTGTCTGTAATAAAAATCGATAATGAAAAATTTTTTTTTAACTATACGATATCTTTTATATAATTGAGTCATTATATTCAAGAACTAATTCCAGGAAACCCAGAATCGAATGATACATTCGAATGGTCCCGATTTGTACGATTATGTCGACAGAATATTACGACATATCCTCATGTTTGTCGTCGAGATGGATTCAAAGGTTCAATATGCAATAATGCTGAAAAGGTATTGCATTGCAATGAACGACCACAAATGAAAAATTTTAACGGGAGAAGACCAATTCAAATATGTGTCAAGAGTACAATCATGGCCGGTAAACTCGAATCGTCGATTCGCGGCGTCTACGTGATCCGTGCATCTTGATCACGATTGTTTTCTCTTTTTTGTTTGTTTGTTTTTTTTTCTTATCTCATCTTAATCAGTTTGTTGAAAGTATCCAATAAATACATTTTATTGATCGATCATTGATTCGATCTGATGAAGATTTGCCTAGTCTGACTATCAACTAAAACCGATTGATATTCTATTTGAATGAATCTCTGGAAAATAGTTGTGAAAAAACAAGAACAAATACAGTCAAACCTCTCTAATGTGAACACTATCGGAACTGACCAAAAGTGTTCACTACGAGAGGTTTGACTGTAAAGACAAAAAAGTCCAAAGTACATCTGTGACTGAAACGAGTTGGCATACGAAAAAGAATTCCATTGAGTACGAGGAGGAAGCTTTCACACAATACTATTCCAATGAAGCACATTCATTTTTGTTTGTTTTTCATAATTTTGTGACAAGTGTGAATTGATTCATATATGAAAAACAAATGTGTTATTATTTTATTGAGTTTAAATAAAATGAGAAAACAAAACACATAAAAATGATTGCTAAATTGATTAAAAAAAGAAGAATGAGAACACCTTTTTTCAATGATCCTACACACATACATCTGATTACTATTGTTCGATGATGACAATGCATATAAATTAATTGTTAACAATATTTCAATAATGTCCTAAGTGTACATGCTTGAAGACAACAATCACCGACCAATGTGTCATTGAATTCTAAATGAACGAATGTTTTGTTTGGCAATGAGAAAGAAAAATATAATTGAACGCATACGTGTATTGTCAGTAATCGAAACAGTATGTGAAAAAGGATCATCTTCGATGTTTAAGTGTCGTTTTGATAGTGATGATGATGAGGAAGAAGCAGAAGATTTAATTCCACTTTTCATTATTAATTGTCTTGCTCTCGTACAGATCATATCTAACATACGAATCAAAGGTGGTCCGCAAAGTTTTATTCTAGCTGGTTTACGTGTCGATTGTTTTCGTTGAGATTCAGTAACATTTTGTCCATTCACAAATGATATCATAAGAATAATCACAAGAAGAAAGACAAAAAAAGAATTTTTTCTTATTGATGATGATGATGTGTGAAACATTGTTGCTGATCGATATGATGGAGATGAACAATATTACTAGTGAACGCAGATGTTAAGTACACGTTCACTATTGTTAATCTCAACCATCGATAGTAAACAAAAATTTCATTTCGAATGTGCTTATATATATATATATCGATAGAACAAAGCTCGTTTCCCTTACTTTATGAAAATTATAAAATAATAAATCTAGGCTTCTCTCTCTTCTCTTCTCTTTTCTTTGCTTTTCTTTCTTCTTTTTATCAAACACAAGTATATCTCAACCGGATATGCGTATGAAAAGAATAAATAAACAAATCTTAATGTATGCATTGAGATTAAAAACTAATCGAATTTCTTATCAAATGCAAAATCTTTTTTTTTTCATTATCTAAAGTTGTCTGTTTTCTTTTTCTGTTTATTGCATAAAGATATAGAAAAACTAATAATAATATACATATTTCGAAATATAAAAAGAAAGATGACGATTACAAATAAGCTGCCCAACCGATGAACATCTGACATAATAATTCATTACTTGTTGCTTGCTAAACAAACAAAAATTCATTAAATATGTGAATTCGAATTCGTTTTTTCGACATACTCGAATCAAATGATCGACTTGTCCTTCGACTGATAATGGCAAAACAACACGTTTGCCGGTTAATTCATCTGTACAATAGCCTCTGACACGTTCCAAAATATTTCTCACATGTGTTTGAGCTTTAATATTAACGACTTCGCCACCTTCGATCTGTTGTTTTTTCATATTGGCAACTTCTTCTCGTGTAGCTGATTTCCATTCGACTAATGGATCGTAAATAAATGTTTTTAAAACTGATACAAGTAGTTCACGTTCATTTCGAATTAAATGTAAGATGATTTCACATGTTTTACGAAAAACACCTTCAACACCTAATGAACCCATACCATCGACGATATTATGTGTCAAACGAAATGGAACTTTTTCAGGAATTTCAAAGGTTAATCCTGCAAACACACACGTACAAATCGAAAATTTGTCTTTGTTCTATTTTTTATGAAAATTTTACCTTTGTTAAATAAACAATTAAAATCTACATGAACAGTTTCACCTGTACATGTATCGAGAAGAATATTTTCACAATGTCGATCGCCTAAGCCCATGATATAGCCAATCATTGACATGACAGCAGTCGAACGAACGAAATTCATTCGACTTATGTACCAACGATTCGGATCGGGATAAGCAGCGAAGAAATACTGATGAAAGACAGGTGGTTGATGAAATGCCAATAATTTCAAAAAATCCTAGAAACGAACGATTTCCGTTGTTCAAAAAACAAAAAAATTCACAATCAAATCTTACATTGTATCGAGCTTCTTTAGATTTATCTTTACTATTTCCGTAGACTTTAATTTCTCGATTGGACACTTCCGAGAAGTTCGAACTTCGTTGTCGATAGAATTTCGTGACTAACGAACGGAATGTACATAGATTTGGTAGCCATTCGATGAGACCACATCGTTCGTTGATTGGATAAACGGCGTACGTGCGAATATTTAATTGTCGACGACGTGTTTCGCTATTTTTCTTCATACATTTGTTGAACAAATGACAGAAATCAAGACAACGAGAATCCACACGAAGATCATCTTGAGATTTACACAGGAATGGATATAATTGACCGTCACTACCGCGAATAACGATCTTTTTCGGACGTTGTAACGACGAGAGAACTTCAATCGTATCTTCGAAACTATGAATTGTCACAACAGCATCAGGAAATGGTTGGTGTCGCGCATCGTAGTATGTTTTCGATGGAACTTTACTAATCGTGCCTGTTGTTGAATTCTTTTTCGATGTCGTCGGTCGTCCGAGTACGCCTTGTTTACTCGACATCGACGTTAATTTAGCTGCTGCATCCGAAGGTAAATCGACGTTCATCGCCTGTTGATGTTGTTGTTGCAAATGTGTCGAAAGAGAAAATCGTACAGGCGGTGGGGGGAAACAAACTTGCATTTGCGATTGAATTGGAATGAGAATCGGACATGACGATTGATTGGCGTACGAACGTTTGAATGATTTAAATTGAGCCGAGAGACTGATTTTATTCTGTCCGTAGGTAACTGCATGCATGCAGAGTGTATCGAGCTGTTTGATGAGAACGGTTGCTTCGACAACGAAATCTTTGAGTCCGGGTTCGATATTTGCGGCTTCATTCCAAATAGCAATGCAACGATCACGTCGCATACTATTCGATGAACCGTAGAGATTAATCATCATCCAAAGAGTTTGCTGAGGAAAAGCAGCAAACACTTGTGTAATTATTGAATTCAATGCTTTCGAAGTCATGTCTTCACTGTGACAAATACGTGAGACCATATAAGGAAAAGCAGCGAGAAAGATATAGGGTGGCACACGTGTTGTCCACGATGAAACTTCTCGAGTGATTTCAGAAAGTTTAGCTTGACCATGTTGTTTGATTTGTGCTGCATCGGGCAGACTTGCAGCAGCTTGTGTTAGTGTTTGTTGTTTTCTTGATGTTGCCGTTTGGGCTGGTTTAATAAATGGAACAAGATCCGAGGCAAAATCCAACCACATGGTTAACGAACGTGTTAACGATTGAAAAATAAATTCACAACCGTATTTCAATGATCGACAATAGGTATTCACAGCTAAACGTAGATATTCCATCATACGTAGTTTATTTTCTAATGAAAGACCCGATGAGGAAATGAAATTGTTTGTTGTTGTTGTTGAATTCGAATTCGATGATGTTGGATCGGATTCGATACATGATGATAGAAGTGTATCATAGAATTGTGCTAAATAGAAATGTGTTTCTTCCCAATGTGGTGCTGCTTCTTGTGCTTGTTTGTACATTTCAAAGACGGTCTCATGTGGTGAATTCTGTTCGCTATATCGAGCTAATAATAACCAAACTTGTGCTTTTAAATCAGCAGATATTGACAACGAATGATGTTCGGTTGTTGTGGTTGTTGTCGATGGACGATTATCTAATAATTCGATTTTCTTCTGTTTTAAACTCATTAAAGCTCGATCTTTTTCTCCTTTATCCCACATCGATTGTGCACGTTCGATAACAACTTCAATCGGATGCGATTGATTTGCTTTCATTAATGATCCAATAGCTGCTAGAGAATTATTTTGCGCACGAGCTATACGTGCACTATGCAGCCAACATTCACCGATTTCCGATGCATGTGTTTGACTTTCATCGAGCATAAGCAATGTTCGTCTCAATGCTAATGATGGTTCGATAAATTGACTATTCGGTGGAAGAAGAGCGTGTCGTTGCGACCAAATATCATCGTTTTCGATAATACAGATCGATTCATCTCCGATTTCATGAAAGATATGTTTCATTGAGAAATATTCGAGATCTTTAAGCAAATGCAATTTAGCTATATAATCGTACGCTCGTTCGTAGGATCCAACTTCCATGCTAGCAGCTGATATTGGTCCCATGAGAGAATTATAAGCGACACGAAGTTCAGATGTAAATTGTTGATGATTTTGTTTTTTTGCTTGACAAAGAATTCTTCCAACATATTCTTCGAATTGTTTCGAAACATTTAAATCATGTAGAATATTCATTTTTGATGTTTCAGTATGTTGTTCGAAATTTAAATTCTCTTCTTTCTGTGAACAAAATTTATCCAAGAGATTCCATTTCGATAGTTTCCAAGCAGCTTCAATACGCAATGGATTTAACATATTAATCCACGTTGGATATTGAACAATAATGCCTGTCGATTGATCAATTGTATGTTGAAATTGTTGTTGAGTTAAAAGATTATTCAAATAGCCAAGATACAAATGAAGATTTGTTTGATTTAATTCATTGATTTCAAGAACATTTTCATAGGCAACAATCGCCTCATCGATCTGTCCCGTGAGTTCATACGAAAGAATCTCTTCATAAATATCCGTTCGTGGATTTTCTATTTGTCTCGGCGTCATATCTCGAATAGCAACTAACCCGTGTGCCGAATCTCGATCATTTAAACGATGAAATAATTTCAAAAGAAATTCACTATGATTTAAAATGTTCATCTGTTGATCAGACGATGAATACATTTCAAAATGTCGATACGCACGAGTGTAATGATCATATTTAAACGCAATACGTGCCAATGAAAGATCAGTATGTAATAAACGTATGTACTCACGAACACGTGTAATACCGAGATTGTTCCACGTACCGTCTTGAATGTTCAACGGGTCGGTTGTTGTCGATGGTTGTTGACGTTTACGTTGTCGAGCTTGTTCATTAGGATCGATTGTGATTAATGATGAAAATAAAACAAGAAAATCGATTAATGTGAAAATAATTTGCGCAATTTGATGGAGAACATCCGATGATGGATTGTTTTCATTGAAATCATATTGATTACTGTAGGAGACGAGAGCTTTGATTTCTTTGTCTAAAACATCTTGACCGAGATTTTCACCGATTAAATGAAGAATTATATACGGTAATAGGAAAGCTCCAATTGAACTATTAAATCTGACAGCAAACAGACACGAATGAAATAAATGATAGTAATTATTCGTTGGCAAATGTTGAATTAAATAGGGAACATATTGAGTTAACCATTGTTCGTAGGTTTTAATTGTTAATTGTTTAAGAATGGCATCTTGAGATTTATTTCCTTTGAGATTTGTTTCATCAGTGAGAACGTATTTCGATGTTCGTAATGGTTTGAAAAGATCCTGTTGTTCTTGACTTAATTTACTCCATAATTGTTGATTGGGCTTTTGTTTTTCATTTTCATCCGACAGATTTAAATTATAGAATTTCAAACATTCTTGAATTGCATAGGAAATCGTGTCTTGTTGTCGAACTTGATCAGCAGCGAGAAAAGCTCGTGTCAATTCAGCGAACAATTCTAATGCAAATTCTTGTGAATAGAAATTGAAATAGGCACGTTTGAGATCGTCATTATTTATTTCTGAATTGGAATTCGAAAGTAAACGATTGATTAATGATGTTGATGAGGCAATTTTCGAGTAGAATTTACGAAATTCAATACGTCCCGGATCGATTGCGCCGATTTCACCGAGACAATCGATTGCAATAAAACGAATATTACCGTTCGAATCATTCGACCGTTCGAGAAGAGTTAAAATCAGTCGAGTAATGATCGACGGAACTGTATCACGTGAAAGACACATTTGTAATAAATGTGAACGATTCGTTTTGAGAAGATTTTGAAGGTAATTCAATGCGTGTAAACGAATATCAACCATATCGAAATTGAGTAATGTAATTAAACGTTGAAAATTCTTTTCCAGAATCGAACGTTCATCGGTCGAAACTTGATTTTGATTGTTTGTTGTTTCGAGATGAAGTTTTTTACATTTGAGTAATTTTGATTTGATTTTATCCATTTGATCCAACTGTGGAATGAGAATTAAATCATCGGTGATCAATGCAATTTGTTGATTGGAGATATTATTCAACATTAAGAGAATTAGATCTTGAAAATGGGCACTATTGATTTCATGAAATGGTAATAATGATGCAATTAATTGCAAAATCATCGCTGATAGTATATCGACATTTGTACTTAGATGACGAATAAATTCAGACCAAAGATTGAACACAATGAGACTCAATTCAGATGAACATTGAAGTGCTAAACGAAGTGATCGAAGAAGTTTAACACGTGTTGCTACAATTTGAGATGATTCCATTAATTTCAAAACTTCAATTAAACTCAACAGAACACGTCGTTTCGAATGTAACGGCATATTATTTGTCAATAATTCCGTTTCAAAATCACAAAGAATGCCTAATAATTTCGATTGTAAAGCTTTATAAACACAACTTTCACTGACAACATGTGAATAATCTTTATTTGCCGGCACCGTCACTCCATCGAGAATGCCAACAGCCATCTGTAGACCTTTCATGACATGTTCTCGATGTGTACTGATATAGAGTAACAATTTACTAAAGATCGGCGGGCCACCGAACCGAAAAACTGCGGCCAGATCAGCGCCGGCTTCTTGTTCAATGAATTCATTGACTTCATTGACTCGATTGATTGAATAATCGCCGATTTGATTGCTCAATCGAACATGTCGCCAAACATGAGAATAGATCGCGGGAAATGCATCGAAAATAACTTTTTTCTTCGACATTTTAACAGCCGTTCGAATATGTTGAACGACTCGACTGGCATTCAACGAACGTTCTTCAACAATCCACGGTAAGAGATCAGGTAGAATTCGTTTTAAATACGTATTAAACGAACTACCGTTCTGTTGCATCATACTGAATAACAAATGTAAATGACGAAGACAAATATCCGATGGTTGCTCGCTATTTAATAATAATGATTGTGCAATTAAACGATAGAAACTATCGGTATGCTGTTGAACAATCGATGTTAGATCGATTTTTTCATGGATTGTAAGAAAATTTCGATTCGAACTGGTTTCAATTGAATCATTTCGATTTTGGAGATATTCATCTTTTGCAATATTCATCAATTCAATTTGTGATGTATGTTGAAATGCTGTTGCTAGACTATTGATTAAGATAAACAGAACAAATACGAAGATATCTTCGTTGCATGTTCGTCGTGCAATTAAACCACAGAGATGTATTAAACGACTGTAATCATCAACGTGGTGATTGTTACTCTGTCGGATAGCATCGTGATTCAATTGCGTTAGCGTATCGAAGAGAAATTGATCGAGATGATCGTTTGCTGAGTTTTCCCATTGACGTTTGTTTGAGATGATAATTGATTTGAATAGATAAGGCATAATCGAAAGAAGACATAGACGTTCGTGATTTGTGTTTGTTAGATAAGTATTGAAAAGAGATTTTAGTTGGAGAAAATCTGCATCATGATCGGTCGCTGGTCGAATGAATGACGATGGATGACAATCGAATGTTTGAAAGAAATTTATTAATGAAAGATAATCACATGGTGAAGAGATTTGATTGAAGAGAGAACATATTGGAAGAATATTTGCGAGCGAGAATTTCGTTGAAGATGCTGGTCGAGAAGATGAATGAAGACGAGTCAATGAACGAACTGTTCGAGTTGAACAACAACAAGTACAAATAAGTTCGAATGAATGGAGGATTTTCTCATCGAAATGATCGAATATTCGCAATTGAATATGATCGGAATCGACATCGAATAGACATCGATGCATTTGCCAAATTCGCATAACTGATGATTTCAATTGTGGCTGAATGTCTTTGACCGAAAATTTCGAATAGAATATCGAAAGATATTGATTTGTTCGAAGATTGAATTGAATCAATGGAAAGACCTCGAGTGCGACTAATTGACTGTCAATATCCGATGAATTGAGACAACTCGAAAAGATTTGTTGACGAAGTAGAGGATAGAAATCCGAATTGAATAAAGCTAAACATTTCAATGAAATTAAACGATCGTTCAATTGAAATTTCGATTGAAAAGTTTGTGCCAATTGTTTGGTTATTTTACATGTATTTAAACTCGGATGAAAGTCTGACCAATCGTTCAGTGTCGACAGCCACGAAAGACAAAGAATCGATAGAGTATCTTCACGTAAACGTGAGTCTAACTGATCGGATATGTAAACTGTTAACGAGATAATCGTAGCTGAAATATATCGATAAGCAAGAGAAAATAAACCATTTGTTGAACTATTAACAAGATGAACGAGTGTGTTGATTAAATAACCGTAGATTGAACTGATTTCATCGATAGTTAACCACGATTGATAGAAATCATTTTCATCGACGAATTCGAATTTAATTTGTCGAATTTGACAAGCAGTATACGCTTGACAAACAGATGTTATTAGACAATAAACATTGAAAACACCTTGTAGAACATCCTCATCATTAGTAAATGAATTTTTCTCTAATGTTGTTTTTAATCGTTGCCAAATTGTCTTCAGTAATCGTAATTTTCTTACTCGAAATGGCTGTTGTAAAGCTCGAGTTTTCTCGTCAATTAACCAAACAATAACTTTTCCTAATGGATGATTTAAATACTAAAATTCAAACATTCAAAAAAAAGTACTTTCTCGACACAATTTTTTTCATTCGTTTACTTTCGCTAATAAACATTCATCAAAATTAGCTAATAAATGTTCGATAATTTCGAATGCATGAATAACCAGTATCGAACTTGTTCCTTGATCTCTTTGTCCACAATCGAATAAAATCGAGAGATAGTTAGTAAATGCTTCGAGATAAGTTTCGGTTTGAACTTCACCGAATAGACGTAATGGCCGATTGGTCATATGAAATTCGACATCGGCTTTACTGGCAATACTTATATGAATGAGAAGATCTTTTAAACGTGGGAGAATGAAACCGATATGTTCGAGAAAAAACTCATTGGCTTGATCGGAATTTCGACAGATCGTGTGAATGAAATGAGAGAATTCATTTTCGAGTTGAATCGAATGTCTAAATCGAAAGAATGTTGATGTTTTCAGAGGAAATTAACAACTATTTACTTCGGCTCAGTATGGATGAAATTCATTATTGTCAATAATATGTCCGAGATTGAAAATTGAACATATGGCGTTAAGTCTTCTTTCAATAATCCTAACGAACGATATTCGATAAACGATGAACAAAATGCGAATGTTGCCTGAAGAAAACATGATTTCAATTGAATCCAAACAACAACAACAACAAAAAAACTCCTTTTACTGATTTCACATGTAAATCAGCTGTTCGAATTAATTCACATGATGTTCCGATTAAATTCGAGATTGTCGCTCGATCAAGTATCGTCGACAATGTACTTGCAAGATGTTTCAATACCGAACTTGAATACAAATCAAAATCATGTGTGTTCACAAACAAAGAACCTCGTTTTTTTTTTCATTTTACATGAGATTTATTTGAAAACTACTGATATCATCTGAACAATTGAACTCAATAACACATCGTTCAATTGTAACATTGCTCGAAAATGAAGAAGCAACTTGTTCAGGAACGAGAAAACGTTGCAGACGTCTCGGTTGATGAATTTCTTCTTCAATAAATTCGACATCATATTTTATAGTATCTAATCACAAAAAATGTTCGAATTTATCCATATTCAACATTCGAACAAACCATTCAAAGTGTCGATTAATTCATTGAAAAATATTCGAAATAACGCCGGCCAACGTAGTGAAAGTTCACCGTAGAGATTCGCTAGGACAGCAATGGTATTCTCTTGAATTGAGGTGAATTTTTTCGATGATAACGTCCAAACAAGTAGCGAAACAATATAAACATCGAAATCTAAACACACACGTCATCAAAACGAAACATTCGAGAAAATAGTTTTCATTCTACAATATGAATTTGTCGTTCGAATTTCATCGATTGTCTTCTGTTTATCGAGATCAGTTACGAATACACTCGGTGTATTTATAACAATTTGATTTATTGAATTGAAAAATTTCTCTTGTTGAACATCAGTAACTCGAGTTAGACTTCGAAAAAATGATGATAAAAAATGACACATCGTATTTCGACCGAATTCGACATTATCAGTCGATGGAACTGAGCTCTCGACTGTTGTCATCGGTATCTAATCAACAGTAATGAGACCGTACGATCGTCTAAAGCAGAAAACAAAATCGACCAATATGAATCCATTTAGTTGTTTGTTTGTTTGTTTGTTTCTTGTTTTTAGTACTAATCAAGTTTCGAAAATATCCATGGAACGAATGAATACATATAGACAAACGAATGAAGAGAGAGAGAGAGAGAAAAAACAATAGAGACGAGAGACAAAAGAAAACAAAACACATGACGAATCAGGAGACTTTATACAGAAAAACAAAAACCAAAAAGAAGAAGCAGCAGCAGAAGAAGAAAAAGAGAGAATAGATTGTTTTTTTTTCTTAGATTTGAAAGTGAATGTTTGTTTATTTGTTTGTTGACCGAATCAATCGCATTCGAATTCACTTTCTATTCTACATATCGAATGAACTAACATATTTTATACATATTCCTCTCGGCAAAGGGAAAAGCAAACAATTAACTTGTACTGTTCATTGAAGGATTTGAATCGGTAGTTGCTTGTGCTGTCGTCGTCGTCGTCGATTGTTGGAGTAATTCGGCTAGTTTTGTTTTATCAACCGATGCTGAATTAAGTAATGCTTGGGCAACTTCAGGCGTTATATGAATCGTTATCATCGGCGTACTCGATGGGCTCGTTGTCGAACCATCGGTCGTCATTATTCTTGTTAAAGGTGTAACGGCAAGAAGATTTTGTGCATTCGTTAGATTCAATGTCACACGTTTGTTGTTGTTTGTTCCGTTGTTATTATTCGAGTCTAAGATTGTCGCCGTTGTTGTTGTTGTTGGTATGACTTTAGTTGCTGTGACGGGCAGACGAGTTTTTGTACATGGATGATGACGTAAAAGTAATTCGAGTTGATTTTTTTGTTCCGCAAGGGATTGAACGGTATTTTCGAGAGCTTTACGTTGCTCGTCAAGAACTTGTTCGTCCTAAATTGAAAAAAACAACAGTTTTTTTTTCCAAAAGAAATTCAATAGCAAACAAACTTTTTCTAATTCTTCGCGAAGATCATTTCGTTTTCGTCGGCATTTAGCTGCTGCTTGTTTATTTCGATCACGACGTTGTTGACGTTTATGTTCTTCATCAGGTGGCAACTAAATCAAAAAAAAAGCATCGTCATTCGAACTGATTGCGTTTTTTTGTTCAAAACTAAAATACATACGGGCTCATCTTTACTTTTTCGTCCGTTGGCTAAAGTCGGTGCAATACTTTTTCTTGGTTTAACTAAAATTGGTCCGTATTGAATCGGTTCAATGCCTTGCTCTTTATTCGCTTTCGACAAAGATTTATTTGATTTTCCACGCGTTGATTTCGTTCGAGATTTCATTGTAGATTCATTTTGATTGTAATCATCGGTTGACATCGATGCATCATCATCGTCGTCGTCATTAACACTCATATTATCGGATTTCGTCGGCGTCAATTTAGCTTGATTGGCCAACGCTGTAGCAGTAGGTACACCGTGCGTCGTGGTGTAATCAGCGAGTGATAAGATTGGCAAACCCGATGAAACAGTCACGACATTCTACAAAACATAAAAAGATTAACACGGTCTTTCGTTCGAAATCAACGAATGTTTACGTATTGTTTAGCAGCTGTTGCACGTTGTCGGCCAGTAGCCATGGACACTAACGTGTTAGCAACTTCTGCGGTCGTATTTTCGGTGTGAAGTTGGGTGACAGGAGTATTTGTCATAACTAATGTTGTTGAATTATTTGCATCCGTGGATGTTTGCACGCTTTTTTCAGCGGTTGGTTGCTGTTGAGTTGTCGTCATTTTGAATACAGTCGGAGTAAGAGTTTGAATTTTTGATCTAGATCAATGAAATAAAATAAAACATAGAGAAATTGCGGCAGGGAAAAACAACAACGTCGATGTTTCCACGCGGTCGTCGAGATTAGTCAGTAGATGAATCAACATTTCGTCATCAGAACGCAACTTATTCATGATAAAGGAAGAAAAGAAAAATTGTGTTTAATAGACTCATAGCTAAACATCTAATATAGACACATTCGTTGTGTTTTTTTACGATTGCTTCATCTTCACGTCCCTGATTGTTCGCTTACTCAGCAATCGAAGAGACGGAAAAGAGAAAAAAAACCGAAGAAAAAAAAACTGCTTGGAGGACGATGACGCATGAAACTTTTTTTTTCTTCTTCTTCTCGCTTTACGTTATTCTCCTACGTTTCTGTCTTCTCATTCGATGATTAATATAACGTACCGCGTCAAGACAGAGGAAAAGAAAACGTTTTCTTTTTCTTCTCCTTCTATTTTGTCATGTATTTACTCTCTGACTCATATCAACAAGAAAAAGAAAAAGAAAACGAAGTAAACCTACCGATCTTGCACAACGCTGAGAACAACATTTCGTCCGTCCATAGTTATTAAAGTTTTACCATTACTCATTATCTAAAATTAGAAACAAATAGAACTAGTTTTTTGTTTTTAAACAATCACTTGATATCACTGTAGCAATACATGTATGTATATGTATAAAAAAAAAGAAAGAAAACGAAAAGAAAAAGAAGATACAAGTAAATGAACGGATGTCTTTTTTTTCCTACTAATATAACAAACAAAAATTTTTTACTATATGAAATAGATGATGCTGAAAGAAAACGAACAATAATAATAATAATAATTCTTGTTTTTTGTTTAAATATATATATATACATCTTTCATTCATCATTAACAGTTACTGATGTTGATAAATTATTTGTTGTATTGTCATTTGTATCATTATTTCTTAATTCGAACGATTTAACAAGTTGAAATAATGCACCAGCTTCTTTAATATGACGAAAATTTATACAAAAACCTTGAATATCCAAGAAGAGATCTTTTATATCAATGACTTTATTACGTATTAACGATTGAATGAACACACTAACAAGACGAACGAAACGACTTTGAAGAAATTTATCTTTGGTTTCTTCACATGTTTTTATACATGTTGATATATACAAATGCAGAAATTCTTGTGGCAATTCCATTGATGTCGATAAACGATTGACAACTTCCATTGAATGTAAACTCATATCCATATTTAACAAAGATGACAGATATTCAGTGACTTGATTCGATGAAATCAGTTTTAATAAACATTGAATACTTATCAATGGACTATTTTCAACTAAAATCGGTAGTTTTGATGGCACAAGTCCGATATGATAGACGAGATTAGCATCATTTTCTAATTCATCTAGTAATTTTTGTTGTTGTTGAAGATTTAATGCACCTTGATAAGCTTTTTCCATTAGTTGACGAACTTCATGATTCGTTGTATTCGCAATGCACATCGATGAATCCCAATGAAACAGACTCGAATCGTATTCAATCGATGGTAACCAAATGAATTCATCGATCGTACAATCGTGTAACGGAGGAACAAGACGAAGAAATTCAGGACGAATTGTTTGTTCCATCGCATTCGTTGAAAGCAAACGTTCGATTGTTTGTCGAGTATCATTCGTTCGATGACGTTGACCATTGAGAACGGTATCAAAACCATAGTAATTTATCTCCGGATCATCGATAACCGCTGGTAAATGACATTGAGCAAGGATAGGCAACTGTTTTGAACGTTGTTGAATCGTTTCTTTTAATTGTTCTTTGGAATTATTATTATTATTATCATTCATCGTTGGTATAACCATTTGTAGGATTTGATTGGGCGTTTTTTTAATGAAATCTTTTTGATTATTATTCAATAATGTTTGAACAAACCATCGTTCGTGTTGTGTCACTGGCGTGATAAACCAATGGAAATGTTTTTGTGTCGATTGATTATCTTGTGACGATGATGATGATGAATTTGTTAATATCGATAGGAATACAGGTGCAAATGGATTCATATGTATCGATGATTGTTGATCATTTTTATACATATCATAGAACAGATAGAGAATAATCAAACGTTGAGATGTTGTTGAGATTAAATCACGATTTTGTAGTAATAAAACAAGAGCATTGCCGACACGTAAATAATCTGTTTTCGAGATATTTTGTTGGAATTGTGCTGAGATTTGTTCGAAGGTTAACGATGTTGCACAAGTATCTTCATTGAGAATGTTTAAAATAAGATTGATATCTTTCGATGCTAACGACATAATGTGATTGTCTTTGGAAATAGTTCTTCGTTTTCTTTATATTTTCTATTGATGATGAGGATAGGCAAACAACAAAAAAAGGATTTTTTTCATTCACCGAGATATCAAATAGAATGGATAAGTTCAATGACGAATCGAATTCGATCGAGGAGATGTCGTTAGTTGAATTTCGATTTGGAAAAATCGTGTAAATAGTTTTTTTTCTCGACAACTTGCTTTTTTTCGTCGAAATAAAATTGAATTTTTTTACAAATCAACTAACTTTTCTTTTTTCTTGTTATTTTCTTTTGTTAATAAAATTAATTTGTATATAAACAAGTAAGCCTCTTTTTCAATGTACAACTAAAATGGTTGTTATCATATGATAATATTACGAGTGCATTTAGTTCTTATTCTTTCTTATTTTCTCATTGTTTAGTTGTCATATCAACTAGCTAGAAAAATAAACAAATTCGTCGCTCATACTCTCTCTCTCTCTCGTTTTTTATTCTTCGTTTCGTGTTGAATTCGAAATCGAATATTGAACATGGCAGATGATGAAAACTTCGACATGGACGATGACGATAGTGACGAAGAAAATCAAGAGTCCGATGATGGAGATTTCTTTCCCATTGATGAACCTATTATTCATTCGACACAATCGAATACAACAGTATCGAAATCGAATCGAGATGCAACAGTGAATAAATTATCATCAGGTGTCAATGCATCGAATACTCATACGCAAGACAACAATTTCGAATACGTTGGTAAGAGATGACAAAAGGAAAAATCACAACCGTTCTTGTTCATTGATTGATTGATTTCTAGTTTTATCTCAAGATGATATCGTTAAATATATGGTTGAATGCATAAAAGAAGTGAATGAAGTCATTAAATTACCATCGACAACTGTACGTTTATTGCTTCATCATTTTCGTTGGGATAAAGAAAAACTAATGGAACGTTTCTACGATCCTGATCATCAAGATGAACTCTTTCGTCAAGCACATATCGTCAATCCATTTAAAAAACCATCATTACAAACTCAAACGTCAACACATCGTACAACACGTCGACAATTATCATCAAATTCCACAACACCATCGCCGTCGATTACAATCACAACAAATCCATTGAAACCAGCCACCGAACAAACATGTGCCATTTGTTGTTCGACAAAGCCAATTGCCGAAATGACCGGCATCGAATGCGGACACACGTTCTGTCGAACATGTTGGCAAAACTATCTCACATACAAAATCATGCACGAAGGCATCGGACAAACGATACCATGTCCAGCTCAATGTGATATTCTAGTCGATGATAAAACTGTTCTAACATTGATCGTCGGATGTTCGAAGCAAATATCAGCACTTAATAACAAATTCATTCGTTGAATGCAATCGAAATATGCGCTGGTGTCCGGGCACAAACTGTACCAATGCAATCAAAGCATCGTATTGCGATGTTGCAATGGTCACATGCACAGGCTGTCGAACGTCGTTTTGTTTTCAATGTGGTCAATCATGGCATGAACCAATTAAATGTAAATGGTTGAAAAAATGGCAGAAAAAATGTCATGATGATAGCGAAACAAGTAATTGGATTGCAGCAAATACAAAAGAATGTCCAAAATGTCACGCAACAATCGGTAGACGAAGTTTTTTGTTTTGTTTTATTGAAAATTTTATAAAACAAAAATTTTTTTCTTGAATTTTGAAGAGAAAAATGGAGGTTGCAATCATTTGATCTGTAAAAATCAATCTTGCAAATACGAATTCTGTTGGGTTTGCTTGGGCGCCTGGGAACCGCATGGTTCTTCATGGTACAATTGCAATCGTTTCAATGAAGACGATGCAAAGAAAGCTCGAGACGAACAAGATCGTTCTCGTGCTGCTTTACAACGTTATTTACATTATTATAAACGTTATCATAATCATCATGAATCATTGAGACTGGAGAATAAACTGTTAGATCAAGTACAAAAACGAATGGAAGCTATGCAACAACAGATGAGTTGGATTGAAGTACAATTTCTTCAAAATGCATGTGATGTACTTCGACAATGTCGACAAACATTAATGTATACGTATCCATTTGCATTTTATCTCAAACGAAACAATCATTCGTAAGGGAGAAAGAAAGATTTATTGTGTATTGAATGATTTTCTTCTTCTTCTTTTTTTTGAAGAATTATTTTCGAACAAAATCAAGCTGATTTAGAACATGCTACAGAAGAATTAAGTGGATATTTAGAACGAGATTTTTCTCAGACAAATGGAAGTTTAACTGAAATGAAACAAAAAGTTCAAGATAAATATCGATACTGTAGCACACGTCGAAAAGTTTTGTTAGATCATGTTGCTGAAGGATACGAATGCGATTACTGGTATGTTTAACATATCGTTTCTTTTAAAAAAAAGACTTTCTCGTTTTTTTTTGTGCATAGGGAATACAATGAACATGTGTAAAAACAAATGATTTGTATATGACTTAAAAAGACAAAACGTACGGCTATTTATATATTGAGTTGTATATGTTTGACCTCTGATGAACCCCTTCCTGTCTTGTCTAAACATAATCCAAAACGAAATCTTAACGTCTAATTGTTATTTTGCATTGAATTGTCTTCTTTTCTTTGTCGCTTTTCTTTTCTGCTGTCTCATTGTGCTATACTATTTGTTCTCTCACTGTTCGATTTTGTCTAAGGAAAAAAAACAAAACAATAAACCAAAAACTCATTTGAATATCTTTTGCTTTTTGTTTTTATTTTGAAATCTTTATAAGGGGAAATTAATGAACGCAAGTTTTTTTAAAAAAAAAGAAAAAGGCGGTGAATGAATAAGACTTTGTCTTTTTTTCTCTCTTGATTTGTGAATGAAGAAGAAGAATAACAAATAACACTTGGTTGGAATTGTTTGCCTAATCTTGTCGACCTTTTAATTCTCGTACAGTTATTTTGTCTTTTTCAACGACATAAACAACTGCACCCCAACCACTAGCCGAATCACGATCAACACCGTTGAGTAATGCTTGAGATGTTGCTTCGAACAATTCGTCTGAATTCATGTTTGGCTTAAAGAAAAGTTCACCGAGACCAAAAATAAATTCGCTAGCTGTGCCAACGGTAGCTAAGTTAACATTGTCACTAATAGCTCCGATGTTATCCGAATCGAAGACATAAGTTTCACCAGTCTTTGGATCGAGACCAACAACAAGAGCGTAGACAAAATACGGTCCAAATCGTCTTTCATATAACAAGTTTGTTAACATATTATATAAAACAACTGGCTTCAATTTTCGTTGTTCACGTAATTCGTATAAATTTGTTCGAAATTTCAAACGTTGTGCAACTGTTTGTACCTTGAAAATAACTCAAAAGTCTATCTTTCCTATCTCACTCAAAAGTCTACATACGTCCGTTGCTAAGCCACAGAATGCAACCAAACAATGATCACCATATTGAAAGATTTTCGTGAAATTAGTTGCAATCGTTCGATTTTGTACACCATAACGTTTATCACACGCAATAGCCACGCATTCTTTGCCTTTCATTGCGACAGCAACACCGCCATTATATGACATTATATCATCACCCATGTTTGTCAGTCAAGTTTTTTTCTTTCGAACAAATCAAATCTAGAATGATGTTAGTCTGAAGATTCCGATTATATGTATATATATTTGAGTAGAGGAAATAAATAAGAGAATATACGCATGTAACGACACCGAGAACAAGGGACAGAGAGAGAGAGAAAAAAAAAGGTTGTTTCGTTAGAATGCTATTACAACAGAAAAAAAATAGAATGAGACGACAACGAGATTGCACTATTGTTTAACGGAAGAGTTTCGGCTTTTGGTTAAAAGATGGGAATGTAGTTGTCAATTCTGAAAGAAAGAATTTATTGAGAATGGCTTTCGAATGAAAAGATCGTCGTACCGTGCACGATGTTTTTGAGAAATGCATTCAGCAATCCAAATTATGTTTCGATTTTCTTGTTCTTTTAATTTCAAATAAGCATAGAAAATACCGAAATGAAATTGACGAA
>ERZ781398.1736-NODE-1736-length-19841-cov-3.637370_pt1 | contig 19841 bp, 17 predicted proteins | sample MGYA00433077_ERZ781398 | MGnify/ENA primary metagenome ERZ781398 (study PRJEB29847, sample SAMN06458254) | wastewater metagenome | isolation source: Wastewater bioreactor | place: South Africa: Cape Town | study: EMG produced TPA metagenomics assembly of the... | reverse complement strand
GTTTCTTCTCGAATTACATAGCAAATTTACCTATGACGACGATATTCTCGAATAACACGCGGTCGCGGCGATGGTGACCGAGAGTAGGATCGTCTTCGTCGACGTTCACGTGAACGAGAACGTGATCTAAATTTTCAAAAAACAAAAGCAAACTCCAACTGTCGAAATCTTTTCGATTTTCATCTAATCATTCGACTACGAGATTAATTAACTAGTACGGATCGATAGAGTTGTTTTTTTTTTGTTGGAAAAATAAACAAGCACACACTGATCTCAATCGAATTACCTTCGAAAACCAAAAGCCGAGAAAAAGTTTTCAATAGTGTACCATTTTGCTGATCCCCAGTATGATTAGATGTACAAATTTACAGACGCATATATCTCTCCAATTGTGCTTTTGAGCCACTCCATTTTTCTTAAGAAACACTCACCGATAGCCGTTGTTCGAACGTTTCTTGTTGGCTCGTTGTTCGGTGCCACAATCGCGGCTGAAATGACCTCGTTCACCGCATTGAAAGCATCGTTTATTCGAATCGAAATATCTTCGACCACCACCGCCACCGCCTCCACCACTTGGACGAATACGTGGCCGAGCTAAAGTCACTCGAACACGAGCTTCACCGATAAATCTATTGATTTCGAATCAAGTTTTCCAACCAAAACAACAAAAAAAACTCTTTTTTTTCTATTACCGTCCGTCAAGTTCGCCAATCGCTGCTTGTACGTCATCGGGATTCTTCAAAACAACGAACGCAAAACACGATGCTTGTGCATGCCAAACTTCGACTAACGGCCATTTGTCAAACGCTTTTTCGATCTGTCGTTTCGAACAGTTCGATGATAAATCTGCGACATGCAAACGACAGTTATTCGTATCATCATTGTCGTGATCGTTATTCGTTCGTAAAGGCGAACGTGAACGCCGCGATGGTGGTGTTCGAGAACGTGATCGAGAGTTCGATCGCGAATATGAACGAGGCATAATTCGTGTTGAAACGAGAAAAAACTTGACAGATACTCGTGCACGAAGTTGAATGTGTATGATGTTTTTTTTTCTCTACTTATGCACAGGACAGGACAGACACACAGAATGAACACAATAATAAGCAAGAATTTTTATTGGTGTAGGCCGAATCTATTTGATTAATCAAAGCGACAATAGGAATGTGTCTGTTGATCGTGAGTCGAAATTAATTTATTAGTTTAAAACAAGGTTTTTTAGTAGATTTTACGAGATTTCATTTTGTTAAATCGATTTATGAGATAGATGACGTTAGTGAGCATGCTTTAAAATGAATGGATGTTGGTTTTCTCCAACATCAATCGGCAGGTATTTATTTTTCACTATTTATTTAAAAAACTTGTTTTTCTTCTCATATCAATTTCGATCATATAAAACAATATAAATTTCATTGCGTTATTGTTTTTCTCAGAATAATATCTGCGTTGTGTAATTACAAGTAAAGACGTTCTTTTATACTTCTCATATTTAGTCCACTCGGTTTTTTCCCCGTTTATACCGATATATATAGTAGTAGATTCGTGTATAAATAGATTATTCTCGCTAAATAAAATTTGAAAATCATGGCAAATGCTCTTCTTACACCGCCACCTAATCAACCAATTGATTTAACTAAGTTCAATGGTTGCAAATTCGTTACATTAGATCCATTTATCATCGAACTTGGCAGTGCTTACGATCAAGTAAGCGGAACATATATGTGGGAAATGTGTAAAGATCGAGAAGATCGTTGTATCAATTTTTGTAAAGAAAATTCGACGAAACGAATATTTCTCGTTACTTGTGGTTCATTAGGAAGAAATGTTGTTCCACAAATTCATGATTTCCCACAAGTCTATGCGATTTATGTTCATTGTGGTGACGTACCTGGTCATATGAAATGGACGAATCAATACTCAAAAGTACGTGTTGTTTGTGACAACGACGATCGAGATTTAATACCACAACTTGCTGTGGATGTTGCACAAACAAATATCGAGTGGGGTGATGCACTTATGTCAAACGGTGAACGTGATAAAGCTGTTAAAAAATATGAAAAAGCTATGGAAAATCTGAATAAATTTCACGACAAAGTTGATCCGAACATGATTACTAAAGTTCAAGAAAAACTTGCTAAATGTAAATGAATTCTATCTCATTTTCCTTTCAAATATTTCCGATTTTGCAACAAATAAATCATCTTATAGAGTATTTGTTTTGTTTTTTTTAATAACTTCAACTAATTTTTTGCAATTTCTCTCTGTCTCATTGAAAAAAAATCAATGATGTAAGAACAAGTAGAGGAGAAAGAAAAAACGAAATAGAAGAAGAAGAAGAAAAACAAGAAAAATTTTCCATTTACAAAGTTCACACATTTTGGTTTTTTTTAGTTTCTCTTTGTTTTTGTCTGTTTTTGTCGTCATCTGTTTTGCGCTCGCATTTTTATGAAATATTTATAATCGAATACGAGCTCATCATCATACACACAAGTGCATGTAAAAAAAACCGAGAGAAATAAAGTCAGACACACACACACACATACATATCACTGCTTTGAAGTTTTTCGAAAGAAAGAAAGAAAACGAAACAGAGAGAGAGAGAGAGACAGACACGAAGTCCAACAAAGACCGAAGCAGAAGGAGAAAATACACATGTGCAAAAAGATTAATATAATGTTTTGGCGTTTCGAGTTGATTTTTTTCTTCTTCGGTGAAATCGTCGTTGAATAGGAAGGATGAGGAGAAGGAGGATGTTGATGATGATGGTAAAAACGAAAGAAAGAAACAAAAAAAAACAACAACAGATAACAACAATACGAGTATTTGGTGGATATAGATTGGCTTGGGCGTGTTTTTTTTCTTGTATAAACGAACAAAATGTAGATGAAGAAAAAACGAAAAAAAAAAAAAAAAAAAAAAGAAAAAAAACAACACATTGACCTAATGTTTAAGCAGAGAGTTCATTCGAATCTTTTTGCCGTTTATTTACGCAGATCGAGTACACAAACCTAGAAGAAGACAGAGAGAATGAGATTTAATTGCAAATATTGATTCATTTCAACGTACTGTTCCGTCGGAAGCACTTGCACCAACGCGAGTACCTCGACTGTTCCAACACACTTCAAATATGCCACCTGTGCCTCGATAACTATGAACAATTTCTGCACGCTAAAAATCGAAAAAAGAAATTTAAAAAAAATGAAAACAAAAGAAGATATTCTTTCTCGTACAGCTATATCCCAAATATAAATCGCTTTGTCAAATGAACCAGTTGCCAATAAACGACCATCGGGACTGAATGCAACTGAATAAACAGGTTCCGAATGTTTAACAAGTGTATTCTGACAAACACCACGATCAACATCCCATAGACGTACAGTTGAATCGAATGATGCACTCGCAAGCAGCAATGTCGCATTGGGATTCATTGTTCCGGGCCCAGTCGGACTCCATTTAATCGTATAGATTTCTTTATTATGTGCTTGCAAATTATGAACAGGCGTGTCTTTAACCATATTCCAGATCTTCAATGTCATGTCATCGGAACAAGATGCCAGTAAACGTCCTTGAGGATCCCATTTAATCGCATTGACTTCATTTTGATGGCCATGGAATGTTTTCACAGGTCGTGTTTCACCTAATCGACAGACATGAATTTTTTGATCGGTTGAACATGATGCAAATGTTGTATCTGATTGCCAATCGACATCTAATGCCGGTGCTGTATGAAAGGCAAATTGTTGTTCACAATGACCAGAATTTGCATCCCAAATGATCGTCGTTCGATCGACACCAGCCGATAGAATATAATTGCCTTTTTTATTCCATTTCAAGGCAAATATCGGTCCTTTATGTTGACCAAGTGTACTCGCTAGATTGCCGTCCGATGACCAAATACGTGCATAACCATCGTAACTACCCGTTGCTAATTGTGTACCAGATGGATTCCAATCTAAACTTGTCACATCTTTATTACTTGGCACTTGTGTATCACCACGTCGTATGCAATGTCTTAGGACGATTTCCGGTTCACGTGTACCTTGTAAATTCCAAATACGTGCTGTTGAATCACCGGAACCCGATGCGAGAATATCATGTGTCGGATTCCATGCACAAATGAACACTTCAGACTCGTGACCACGTAAAACCGTCACACGATTCGACGGAATTTCTACAGAACCATTTACAATGGAATTCGTTGAATTTGAATTTGTATTTGATGAACCGGTTTGTATAGATAAAGAATTCGGTGTTGGATTTCGTGCGTAATGTGGATGAGGATGATGATGTGTACTATTACTTGTTTCATAATCCATAGGCTCATGTTTAGGAACTAGAAAATTGCAACAATAATTGATTTAATTCGAAGAATTTTAATAGAATTACCTGTCGTAGAGGATTGATGTATATTGAGATGGGAAGATGAATGATAATGATGAGCTGGATTTGTTGATGAAGAATTCGTATGTCCTTCAAAGAAATATTCAAATAGAACCAAAAAAAATGGCAAACTCATTGTTGTTGTTTTTTTACCATAATTCATTCCACCATTGGGTGTTACTGATGAATCTGTATTTCGATCAGATACAGGTTGATTTATTGACTGCGGTGATGTATTCGATAGTTGATGCATTGGTGAACGATCTTTTTCGATAGCATTTGTCGATGCGATTGCTGCATTTCTCGACGATAATTTTGTTTCGCCTTTCAATGATGTTCCTGATGATGATGATGATGTTTGTTGTTGTTGTTGCTGCTGTTGTTGTTGTTGCTGTTGTTGTTGTTGAAGTTGCTGTTGCTGTTGTTGGAGTTCTCGTCGACGATTTTCGACAATTTCCGGTACAACAGCATCGATTAAACTTAAACTATCGCATGTGCGTTCCTGTCCATCCTTGAAAAAACAAAAGTCAGGAAATGAATTTTAATTAAAAAAAAAAGACAAAAAATGGATGATCGTTGTGTCGATCCTCGAAGCTAGATTGTGTCGTCTTTATTAACTTACATCTCCAATGGATAATTCTGCTTCAGTATAGTAAAGGCCTTTTTGTATGAGTGAAAGGAGTGCACCCGGTGGCACTATATTGGCATTGATTGATGTTTGAACAATATGACTTTCAAGTCCAAATAAATAAGATGAATGAACAAATCCTAAGGAAAACATAAATATGAATAATCAATAGTTGTCTATTATTCTTTCACCTTCCCCCCTCAATGTAAATACATAAATGTCATGAAAGTTTTATATTCAATAATTATTATCAAGAAGAAAGAACAAGTATATTATTAAAAACACTAAAAATAGTTCCGGTGGTTTCTTTTCCAAGAAAACTACTTCAATTAAAATAAGTCAACAGCCGCCGTCCTGAATTTATTTGTCGTTTTATTTTCTATTCATCAATTTACCCATAATTTCCAAGAAACAAAGAATTCATTTTCTCAAATCGACATACGTACGCATATGTCAGTTACTAATATTGATTTCACTCGGGGTCACAAAACAAAACAAAAACAGTTTTTCAATTGGATTGTCATTGCATAATTACATAATATAAAATTTTCTGTTACTTCAACTCTTTTTCTTTCTCAATGCTCTTCTGATTGTAGCTATTCTCCTTAAGTAAATATACTTGTCGTTGAAGAATTTTATTTATTTATTTTTCATTTCAGTTCACTTTTCTAACTGACGAATACGAATAATCATAACAACAAGAGCAAAAAAAAGAAACAATGGGGTTATCGTTGCTGAAAATACTTGAACTCGTCTATCGAGAAGAAAAAAGAACTGGGTGAAAAATGAAAGTTGAGTTTAGCTTATTTTTGGACTTCGTGTTTTTGTTATCCTTACCTGATTCAGATAAATATCGATAGATGAGATAATTGACTTCGTCTGATGTGAAACTCATTCTCGCATTCTAAACCTCGCTAATATGCGAGGAGAATTGTAGATAATAAATAAGTAATTGAATACACGATTTTGCTTTTTAATTTAGTTGATTATAATCTAAAAGAAAATACACACACATGCACATATATATATATATATACACATATATAAATTATTCGGTAAATAATTCTATTCAGGTCGTTGTCGTTTGTTCTTTTATCCTTTCTTTTTTCTTTCTTTCTTCATCATTACCATCACCACTATTGCGATTACTTTTTTCTTCTTCTTCTTTTTATTTTATTTTATCATGAGTGTAAACGTGTCAAGCATTAAAAGCTAGAAGAGAACATACACGCCTGTCCATACATTTTAAAAAAAAAGACACGATGACGATGACGCTGTGAAATATATATATATATCGAAAAACGTAGTTAGAAGAGAAAATGATGATGACGACGACGACGATGAAGAACGAGGCGAAGAATAAAGAGCGAAGACGAAGAAGAAGAAAAAAATAAATATAATAATCAGTAAAAAGAAAAGAAAATTTTTGGCAACTACCAATGTAAATAGTTATGCATATGAGTCAAATATGTCCGTATCAAAAAGATAATAGTCTTGAGATGATTTGATGTTTTACTACGTTGAATATATCTACCTGTTTATCAAAGTAAAAATAGATAAAAACAAACTCAAAACAAACGAAAAAAAAAGAAAAATAAAGAAGAAAAAACTAAAATATGTGAGCAATTATAATTTGATGAATATTATTACGGATGATTTCATCGATTTATCATCGCCTTTTGTTTACCTCAAACGTAAAAAAACGTAATTATGCTCTTTTTCATTTGTCATCAAGCATATTTATAAAATATCCCTTGTCAAAACATCTGTTTTACTAAACAAAATAATAAATCAATATGCAATCGATTCATTCAACAACAAAAAACGCCAAACTATCATATCACGCGTGAAAAATTCAACCGAAAAAATACTTGACATTTGTTGAATGGCTGTATTTCTGTCATAAACACGGGATCAACTTGTCGACATTGTCCTTTTTTCTTTATTGCTTCTTTGCTCTCTTAACTGATAACCTATCAGCCTTGCCTTTTTCGGTACTGAATCAATCGACGCATGTGTGTGTGCGTGCGTGCGTTCTCCTATCGTAAATATATGCATAAATTTCGATTATTTCGAAAAATTATAATTGCACGACTTATTTTCGAGAATGAAAACCCGAAACATGTGTAATAACCTTGGTAAACAACTGCTTTGTACTTAAACTATGTGAATTCATCTCGATTAAAGGCTTCTTTTAAATCAACAACTAATCAACTTATGTCAAGAAAAAAAGAATCAATAGAAATTTGTTTTTTAAGCAACAGAGAAAAAAGAACGACGCATCTAAGTTAAAAATAGTACATTTACCTTAAATTCTAATATAATCTCTCGTGTTTTAAACAAAAAAAACGTCAAATAATATAATAATCGTTGTAATGATAATAATAAATATTGTTTTGTAATTTTAGATTTCTACTGAAACGAAATATATATCGAATATAATTTAAAATGTTCTGAAAAAAGACACAAAAATATACGATGTGTGAACTCAACGTCAGTATAGAGAAACGAGAGAATGAAGAAGAAGAAGAAAAAATACGACAGAAAGAAAAAAGTCCGCCTCGAACAACACACGTGTAGACTTACTTGTGATGATGATGATGGTGTGCGAATACAAAGCGCATTCTTGGTCTGTTTTATGTCCTTCTTTTTCTTTTGCTTCGCATATATTTTTTTTTCTCTCTCGCTTTCTTCTCTACGTTTGCCCGCTTCGTCCCTGCACTTATACACATCCACCCTCCCATCACTAGTTGCACACTCATATTCGCATTTTTTTTTCCTCTTCGCATCGACGTGTGCGCGCGAGCGAACGAGAGAAAAAGAAAGAAAGAACGAGCGTGAGAGAGAGAGCAAACTATCGGGCATAACACATAGAAAATGCGCGCTTGTTTTTTTCTTCTGTGCCTTTGCTACGCGACCTTATGGTCGATGAAAGTCGTCGGACAAGTCTACTGCTATTACTATTTTACAGACTAAAGAATCAAACAAAGAAGAAAGAAAAGAAAGACGACAGAAAATTGAAATGGCATGTCTACATAATCATATTTAGGTCATTGAATATAAGACAATGACAACGGAAAAAGAAGAAAATTCAAGATTTTCTTTCCTAGATAATAGACAATTAAATAACTTAGATTATATTAAGTACATATCTTATAAAGAAATGTTTACAATAAATGTATATATCCAGATAGATAGATATATATAGAAGCGAAGAAGAAATAAAAAGGAAACAAAACAAGACAGCTGATGGCTAGATGCCAAGGCATTGCGACCGAAATGAGTCATTTCTTCTTCTTCTTTTTTTTTCTTTATAGTATCTATTTACATATTCCCCTCGAGCAATATATACAGTACGAACGTGTTTTTCTCTTTAATGATTATATGAAAAACAATGACGATTACTATATAGTTCTCGATAGATAGGCGACATACCATGTTATACACACACGCACAACGATCGAGATGAATGCATGTCTAACGTCACGCATGTTATTGTAATGTGTGTGCATTATCGAGGTCATCGAACAAAGGAAAAGAAAGACGAAGAAGAAGAAGAAGAAGAAAACAACAACAAAACAGCTGTTTTATATAGATAAATATCGACAAATGCACGTAAAGGTCTAAGTACTTTCCAGTTGATTGTATTCTAGTTTTTTTTATCAAACGATTTGCGAAATTATTTGATTATTCATATTTTTTTGCAAGTATAATACAGAATAATTGCATAAAAAAATTAAGATCTTACAGCTGAAGCCTGTTATTAACGTCTACAAATTAAACTTCACATAATTGACGTCGTCGAGTAAAACGAGAAGGCGTCAACGACGCGAGAAAAAAAAACAAAGTAGTTAGTAATCATTGAAAAAAAAAGAAACATGAGAAAAGTAGAACGGAGAAAGCACTGGTGAGTGAATGAGTAACATATTTGGTTGCCAATGAAAATTTCGGTTTAATAAAGAACAAACGAAGAACATGCAACGAATAATTGAGGTTTGTTGTTTTTTTTTCTTGACGAACGTGAAAATATTTACATAAAAGAAAAATTTAATTCGTTTATCATTGTATGTTACTTATAAATAGTTATGTTAAAAATTTTCTTCGATAAGAAAATCCGTTTTGTTATTTTACAAAAAAAAGATACGATAAAAAATGAAGTATTTCAACTCTGAGATCTCATTTGAAGACTTGTTGATAAGAGGATTGAGTTTAATTGGATTAATTTTACTACTAATGAACTTTATTAGAGACTAAAAAAAGATGTCATGGCAATGACAGGATTTACATTTTGACATCGATTAACTTTTCTTCTTTCTTCGCTGTCGAATTAATATTTAATAATATAACAGGACGTTGACAATTCATTTTCTGGCTGTCAAAGTATTTCAATTGAACAGAGAGAGACAGACAACGAGTACGTTTTTATGGAATCTATCTGTTCCATAGGACCAACTTTTATTGGATCTAAAGATTTCGAATTTTTAACATTAGAAAAATAACACAAAGAGAACGAGAAAAGAGAAAAAGAAAAGCCTCGGATTAAAATGAATAAATTTGTCGACAGAGAAATAAAAAGAAAACGAAAACAAATCAACTAAGAAATATAAGACAGATAGTAGATTAAAAAAAGGAAAAGAAAAGAACACATAAAACATTTGTTCGTCTTCCTGCAAAGATCTTTATACAACCGGTGGAATAATTCGTTTTCTTCTACGCATCCGTCATTCTCACTGATCGACAATAAAATGCGTAGAGTTTTGAATTATTTTAGTAAATAAGAGAAAACAAATTAGACTTTCTTTTTATGTCCACGAAAAAGTCGTTCGAAAACGTTCATTTTCTTTCCATTTTCGACTTTTTCATTTGTAAATGAAAGTTCATTTAAAAGATTGCCTGTTGAAGATTTCAATGATGGATTACTCGATGATAGTTTCGTGTTCATATCATTTTCGTGTTTTATTGTTGAAAGATTTTGATTTTCAATTGATTTGTCGTGTTCATTGGACGATTCAATTTGATCAATTGAAAGTGTTTCATTGGTAGGACTCGTAGATGTAGGAGATGAAACAGATGAATTTAAACGTTTAGCTGGTGCAAAAACTGAAACAGGTACCGTTCGACGTTGGCCTTGAGGTGAAAGAAGACGATTTGAAGATCTTAAAAGCCAAACAAAGAAATATTTTTCGAATTATTTCGTTCGTTTTCTCACTTGTACAAATCTGTTCCTGAGACATTCGATGTAATTGGTACGGGTACTTTCGTACGTTGATGATATGTACTATTTACAGATGATGTTGATGCTGATGTTTGAATATGATTTGTTGAATGTCGATGATTGGTAATTCGTGTTTTCGTATCGGCAATTTTCGGTTGATAACTTTCATTCAACGAAAGATTTTCATCGTTGTCGGTTTCGACAAGATTTCCATTGGAATTTCTTGTTCGTCCGGCATTGAGCTTTGCTGTTGAACTATGTGTTCCATTAGGTAATCGTTTTGTTTGATTTGAACGTGATGAAATCGGTACACGTGGCGGTGGTGCTGCTGCTGTTGTGTTGTCACGTTTTGCTCCATTAACAGGCGTGAATTTCGATGAGGGAACAGTTGATGTTGATGATTGATGAGTTGAATTTTCTTCAGCATCATTTGTTGTTGTCGAACGTTGAATGTTATTCAAACGATTTTGTGCATTTTTTAAACGTGCACGACCATCGACTGATCGTGAACGTTGACATTTGCTGAGCGATTGATTGACTGCTGAAATCGATTCAGAATTCGGCTCATTGGGAAGAAGATTCGAATCATCGAAATCGATTTCTTCAGGTTTTTTCATTTGTTGTGTTTGTATCGGTTGTTGAACAAGTCTCGAGGGCAAATTTGCATAGAGATTCGAACTAGATTTGGATAGGGAAGCTTTTGTTGATGTATAAGCAAGACGATGAAATACAGAATCACTTGTACCACTGCCATTACTTGGCGTTGTTTCTCCCGATGGTATTTGCGAATTATCTTGACTCAATTGAAAATTATTTCGATTAGATGTAGGTGGTAGACGTTGTTGCATTAAACGTATTTGATTAATACTATCAGATGATGCTGTGCTTGATGTTGATTGCGCACGGTGACGAAGAAGTTCATCGTCTTGATATTGTTGATAGTAATCCGGAGGTATGAATTGATGATTAATTGGATGAAAACCATTGGCAGCATATGCATATGGCTGATGATTATTATTATTGTTATTGAAATTTTCAGACAGATAATCTGGCTGTTCGTGATACATATCACGATGAAAACGTGGAGGAAAATTATTCGTTTCTTCGGAATAGGCTGGATATTGCTGTGGATTGAGAAATAATGATGATGAATAACCATTGCCGATGCTTGTATGATCATGATAACCATCATCATGACGAATTTGTCGACGACGACCGATAATCGATTGATAGCCGGTACTTGTCGTTGGTGGACGAGCTGTTGTATTCGACCATGATTCATGTTGATAGGGTTCCTGAGATGGCGGATAACCATTTTGATATTGTCGATTGAACATCGTCGATTGTTGTGACATGTTCATAAGACTATTCTGCATTTGACAATTGAATCGCTCAAGTGCTCGACGAACGCTAGAAGTTCGAAGAATAAGATTTATCTGATTGACTTATTTTTAACTTACATAGGATCATCGGAATACGGTGTTTGTTGGAGATTATTCGATGCATACATAGAATTATAACCTGAAGGAGTAGTCGTAGATGTTACAGGATGATGATGATAATTATTATTATTGTTGTTGTTTGCTGAAGGATGAACAGGTGTAAATGCCGATGATGATTGAATATCGTTTTCATGTTGAAAATTTCTCGGCGAGATAATCTCCGATTTTGATGGTGCTATTCGTTGTGGTCGAGCATATTCACAACTATATGCTGTATAAGCTTGTGTTGGTGTTGTATAATTAACTGTTGATTCATTTGTACGAATAAAATTTGCATCGATTGGTTGGGTTTGAATTTCGTTTGTATCATTTTGTTGAAGTTCTTCCATCGATTGATTTTGTTCATCGAGATTTGTCGTTTGACCAAGTGCAAGTTCACGTGATGACAGCATATCTTCGGAACGTGAACGTTGTCGGAAATTAATTGTTGATGGTTGATTAGTTGATGTAACATAAATCGGTTGCGTTGGCACACGCATGACTGGAATACTTTGATCTTGATTATTCATAGGCGGTAGGTCAGACATATTATCAGTTGATGATGTTGAACAGAAACGTTGATGAATTGACACATGTGTTGGTTTCGAATTCATCGTTGGCGGTAAAGTCGAATCAGGATAACGTAATAGACGAGGATCGGGATTCGATTGTAATGAACCTAATGTATAACTATTTGTAAATCGATTTTCATTCGAATCCTGATGATTATTTAATGTTGATGGATTCGTTCGTTTTAAATTCGTGTCCAATCTCATTAATGCACGTCGTGTTACAGGATCTTGAATGTCATTGTAATCACTCACTCGTGTTTGTGATAATGAACGACTTTTCTCGTCGAAACGTTCGAGTGCACGACGAATAATTGGATCTTGCAGATCTTCGGGTTTGACCGTGTATTCGCTTTGTAATTGTATTTGTGTTGGCATAGGTGGCGGACGTGGTGGTAAATCATGTACTTGAGAATTTTGTTGACGCTCACGAAGACGTTCAAGTGTATTCAAACGACGACGACCTTCAAGTTGAAGACGATAAGGTGTTAAATTTTGTTGTTCAGTCGATATTGGTGATGGTGGTGGCTGTTCATCAACTATTGAATCGGTTGATTCTTGTACGATCGGTTTTTCTTCGGTTTTCATCGGATAGTCTTCGAAATCGATCAAATCTCCTGTTACAACATTCGATTCAGCTATAAACGAAAGAAAGAAAGTAATTTATTTGCAGAATTTACAATCATCCAAAAAAAGAGAAGAGGAAAAATTCGAAAATAGACAACCTTGAATTGATACTTTTTCTTTACTACTCTCTCTCTTCTTACTAATCAAGCAGACGACATTATTCAAAAAAAAATAAACGAAAAAAAAAAGAAAGTTTCATTTGAAATCATCGATCTCATTCTGGTTCTATGTATCAATGATTTTGATTGTATTGGTAACCAGTGGTTTCATATTACTCTCTCTCTCTCTTTGTGAACAAACGAATATGAGAGATTTCATGGCTGCTATGATAAAAAAGAGCAACAAAGCAAATATGAACTTTCTTTTTTCTCCCTCTCTCTCTCTCTCTCTCGCATTCACTCACTTAATGAATCGGTCGCATTCTTCTGAATTGCTCTAAGCTGTAAAATGTGCACACGTCATTTAGTATTCTTCTCTTTTGAAAAAAAAATGAAGGAGAGAAATCATCAAACAAATGTCTTTTCGATGTCGTCTATTCAATTGAATTAATGAGCAAACCTTGATCAATGTTTTAAAAGCTGATTTACGGAACTTATTCGGTTAGATTTCAGTTCTTTTGATACGAGATGACGTATGAAAGAATTTCTCACTGATGTAATCAAACAAAGAAGAAAGAGAACGATGTCCAATCAACATTCTGAATGTTGTAACGATAAAAATGCTAACACACGTAGGAAAAAAAAATCTGTCTGTTAATATCGAGAGGTAATTGATACGCATCTGACAACCTTAAGAAAGAATTTTCTTTGAACCAACTGGTTGTTATAATACACTCACTTTGTTTATTGTCATCATTGATAATAGCTGTCGGTTGTGTTTGCTCTTTCGAATTTGTTGTCAAACCGAAATTCAAACCTAATTCATCGAGCATTGTTTTACGTGGCCGAATGAAACTATCGCGTTGATTGGTTATCGTTGATTCATCCGTGCTTGTGTTAAGGAGATTTTCGAATGATTTTCTCGGTGTTGACGGTGTTGTTGACCATGAGGATCTTGGTTTAGATGTCGTCGATGAATTTGTTTCATTTTGAGCTGTTGCTGTTGTTGTTTTAGCAGCACTCATTCGTTGTTCGAAACGTTCTAATGCACGTAGAGCAATGGGATCGTCCTCGGGACGTTGAATACGTTTTGGTACAGGTGGTAATTGACTTGATGATTTGGGAGGTTTTAATTCATCATCGGTTAAAATACAATCAATAGGTTCAATTGATGAATTATTTCGAATAGATAAATCATCATCTTCATCAGGTATTTCTTCGATTTCAATTTGTTTATATCGTTCATTATTATCATCATCATCGTCGTCTGCCATTGCTACTACTTGTTGATTGATAAGATTTTGTTCTGTTGAAGAAGAAGGGGAATTTTCTTGATATTGTGCAAGTGTATCGGATTGTTGTTGTTGTTGTTGTGGTTGCTCTTTTTCTTCTTCTTCTTCGTTCCCTGCAATGCTTACTGTCGATTTACCATCTGCTAATATAGTACTTGTCGACTGCTCGTTACAGTTGTTCTTTTTTTCTTCTTCTTCTTCATCGTCAACATTAGTAACAATATTGTCATTGGAAGTTTGTTGTTCTTCGTCGTTTACTTGAAGTAAAAAAACTTCATTAGATTTATTCTTATCAAGAATATTTGACGACAATTGAGTAGATAATGAAACTAAACCAGATGAAGAAGAATCAATTAAATATTCTTCTTTCATATTTGTTTGTTGAAGATTGTTTTCTTCGTTTTCATTTGTTAAAATTTGTTCGATATCATTAGTTTTACTTTCATTTAATGATAAAATATCTAAATGAAATGTACAGATTCAATCCTTGATCATATGTCAACACATATATATGAATGTGATAGCTATCAGTAAAACGAAAGTAATTATTCGAATGATATAGGACAAGAAGAATTTGATTGACCTGATTTTCTTTTTTCGCTCATCAATTAAGAACATTTTTTTCTCCTTTTTACTTACCATTAACTTGTTCATCGAATGCAATTTGATCGAATTGAATTTTGTCGACGTTTGATGTGTTAATCTCCTGGAAGAGAGAGAGAGAGAGAGAATAAAAAAAGAACATGTAAAATGTTTGAATAGAATTCATTAATTCATCGTTCTTTTTCTTTGGACAAGAAGAAAAAAAAACGAAGAAGAAATGGAAATAATTTAACAATGACTTTTTGTCTCGAGAGTTATATAAATAAAATGTAAACATTGATCATATTACTCGTCAAAAACGAACAAATAAGAATCGGTCAAGTTGTCGATGAATTTTAATTTTTTGTCTCGCCTCGAGCTTAGTTCAATCATACTGAATATCTCTCTTTCACTCTTCTGTGCCCGTTTTCTTTTTTGAAGATAACAAATCGGAGTGTAATGCATGAGTAAATAATAATTATTATTACTCATTCTGTTATGTTAATTGAAAGACAAGGTTAGAATAACTATAACTGAGCTAGGGAAAGAAGAAGAAAAAATAAGAAAGAATCAATATTGAGATTAGTCTCGTCTTTCGTTAGGATTTCATTAACATACGAATATCGGTTTACGAATGATTAAACAAACCTGTTCGGTTGATAAATGGAGATGATTATTATTATTATTATTGCTATTGTTATTATCATCGATTGATTTCGAAGGACAATTGAACGTTTTCGATTTTTTTTTCAATGGTGGTGGATTAAGTATTGGTGGTGAAGGTGGTAATGAAGAAAATTTTCTTCGTAAAGCAGCTATCGGAGGAAATTCTACTCCGAGAAATGTTTTCGATGGCATTTGTTCTTGATTGGATTTATTCGTTGTATCTGTTTTTGTCCAACGTTCTTGAAGTTTTTTCTCTTTTCGAGATTTAACTGTTGCTAATGGTTCGATTATAGTCGACGATGAACCATTCATAGTTAAAGATGTTTGTTGTTGTTCGATGTCATCAGTAATTAATCCCGAACAAATATTCTCATGACATGATGAATCTAAAGATGAATCAGGACTAATATTTGTTGGATTATTCGCTGTTGAACTATCTATATATTGAACAGAAAAAAAAATAGAGAAAACGAAAGAATTATTAGTTTGATTTCTATTGAATACCTACGATTCGGTTTAGTTGTTTTTTGAAATAATCTCAACATGATGTACTCCTAATACTACTACTACTGCCGTCGCATATGTCGAGGGTTTTTTTTACGAATAGAAAGAAAGAAAAAAACGAACAAACGATCGAAATGCAACATAAACTATGTTTTGCTTCGCTTTCTTAATGTTATTCAATGAGATGGATGTACATGTACGTATATGCAAGTAAGAAAAAAAACGAAGAAAAAAAATGTTATGTTACAACGGAATAAGAAAAGAAGAAAACGAAAAAAAAAATCTCGTCATATTTACCTTCATTGAATAATGTATTATTGTTATTATTTGTGTTATTAATTTCATCTAATTCTTGAACCATAGTTTGCAAATCGACTAGCGAAGAATTAGGTGAATAATAAGTACTTTGTGATGATTCGGATTCACATGATTTTAATTCTTCAAATGAAAAGTAATTTTCATTTGTTGGCTGTAAAAATTGATCATCGGCAAACGTTGATGATGATGATGATGATGGCAATACACACTTGAATAGAACAAAATGAAAATAGTTTCTATGTTACAACCTATCTTCTTCGTTTTTTTCTTATTCTTTGCTTGTATGCATATGTATATTTATATGTACATATGAATATCTTGCGTATGCTCATGCTCTTGCATATCCGAGAGTAGAGAGAGAGAGAGAGAGAGAAAAAGTAACGCCTCTTGATGGTAATTGTCATGATGACGTAACTTTCTCATGTATATATTCGAAATAGGCGAGAATAGCTATGCAAGAAATAGTAAAAGAATCTTTTACATATGTAGTTTTTTTCCTTTTTGCGTTATTATTCTAACACTTTAGCTGTCAACGAGCAAATGTGAGAAATTAAATTAATTGATCTATAAAGGTCAAATTGACTACTTTCTTTAAACGAAGATAAGATTACTTGTTTGATTAAAAAAAATAGAGAGAGAGAGCGCAAAAGAGCGTCTCTATTGACATATAAGATTCTGAACTTTAGTTAAAAAATTTTTTTTCTTTGAAAATAAAGATTTATGATGTATGATTATCTTGTAGTTCTCTATTTGCAAATGTAATACGACGCGTTGATAAAATAATATTGACAAATATCTCTGCAAATGTTTGTCTTTAAAATTTCTTTTTCAAGGCTTAAACAAGATCTATCCATATGTCTGCATTCACGAAAAGGTCTTGAACTGTCAGTTTACTTCAATATTGAATAGTTAATATAAAAAACAAATGTATACGAATATACAGAACACATACTTTCGAATGATCAGGTAACGTTGCCGAATACTGTGGTTGAATAGATTCTAAATCTACAATCAACCATGTATCTTGCTCATTACAAACAGATTTTTCTTCTCCATTCGAATGATATTCATGGACAGTTAATGATGATTGATTAGTATTTGTAATTGTTGTTTCTGAACTCGATCGATCGGGTGAATGAGATGTAGTTGTGGTGGTTGTTGATGATGAATGAAAGCATCCATTACGCACTAATTGTTGACAAACATGCACAAAATTAGTCTTATCTAACATTGTTGAATGTGTTTCAGAATCATCTTTGGTAAATTTATTAAATAGAAAATAAAGATATTCAATTAAATTTTGATCGATTTGTTTAATTTTTGGTGAAATTGTTTTCTTCTTTTTCCTTATAATTATATTTTTATCATCATCATTATCATTTGATAATAATTCAACGCGTAAAATTAATAAATTAATTAATTTCGATATTTCATTATCGTCGGAATTTTCGTGAGTATTCATAACAATTGGATATTGTTGACGATAGAAATTATTTGAAAAATGAAATATTTCAGATAAATTGTCAATATTTTCCGTTGATTCCTATGATAAATAAATCAAATATTTTAAATGATTTGCTTTATAATGAAAAGAAAAAAAAATGCAATGACGATATTAAACAACCATAAAAATGTAATGTTCTTCTCTGTTCGATGCCTTTCTTTTCTCTCTCTTTTTTTTTTAAATCCTAATCACGTAAGTATGATCGATTTGTTAGAAATGAAGGAAAGAGAAGAAAGATTGACAGTTGATTTTATTTACTAGATAAAAGAAAAGTGAAAGAAGAAATCGAAATGAAGTTAGAAAGTGCAGAACGAGAACAAGTGTATATCTGAGAAATACCTGTACACTGTCAAAAGGTTGGACATGAAAAACAGAAGAGAAAAAAAAAGTACTGTGTATTTTTGGCAATTTTCGCTCTCTTTCTCTACCTTTTTCGGGATTCTTAAACGATCATTGCTTGTTGCTCTTAGTTCACAACGTAAATATTGAATAAATGAAGTAACTAATGTTATTGTTGGCGTCGTCGTCGTAGTTTGATTGTTATGATTGGAATCACTTGCATTTCGTCGGCGATGTTTTCGAAAAAGTTCGTTCGAAAAATTTGTTCGATCCGATAAATCAATGTGACGAGACGGTGGTAAAGAAATCGAACGATTTGTTGGCTGATATTTAGTACGATCGGTCTCGTCACGAGTTTGTTTGCTTGAACAAATGTTGTTGTTACGAGTCGGGTGATTAATAGACTTCGTTGGTGGTCGTCGAGTAGGAAATTGATCAACTAAAGTAAAGGTTTCGATGTCATTTGTACAAAATTATATACATATGTTCATTATAAAAAGAAAACGAATCAAGAAATTAAAAATAACAATGCAAATATTCGTGGCGTTTTTTTTTCTCTCGAATGAAATCTGTCAATATTAAATCATTTGATCTCTATTGGCATATCATCATCAGTTTTTTCTCAATCGATCGAATTCATGAGGTTTGAATGTCTGGACGATAATGATTCCGAATCATACGAGAAAGAGAGAGAGAGAGAGAGAAAGGAACAAAAACGAGCACGAATAGACCTTATTTATATATCCCAACGGTTTTTATTGAAGGTGGAAAAATATTTTCATTAATTTTACTACTAAACGAGAAAATTGTCGCAGTCAAACGCACATGCACATTCGGCACTTGTGAGACATGAGAAAATGAGAATAAGAACGAAAGAGAGGAGAAAAAAAAAGAAAATATATAAACGAAAATGAAACAAGCAGAATGAGAGTATATCTGTACGATTTCACTTGTCAATGATGTCTGTATATTTATACGAGCCACTTGAAAAGGACGTTTTTACTTGAAATGAAAAACTGAAGGAGAAGAAAGTCATATTTTAATTTCAGTTATTGAATGTCTTTTCAAGTTGTCGTGGAAAAAAATATCGTTATTAATCAATAGAGAAAACTTGCAAGTCTTTTTTTTGTTGTTGTTCTTCTTTTTTTTTACCTGTTTGATTCATAGTTTCTTTTTTCTCATCGACTAAGGATTCTTGATTTAAGATTTGACGAAAAATATAATGATGATGATCAATCGATTGCTCAAGAAAGAACAATGGGATCGAGCAATGTCGAACGAAGCAATCGAGCGTTATTCGATCTAAGAGATAAAGATGAAAAAGCGAATGCGAGAAAAAGACAAAGAGAAAAAAACCAGAGACACAGAGAGAGAGAGAGAAAATGGGAAGAGGATATTACGCATTAAACCTGATTGAACAGGATACACATACACAACACACACGCGCGCGCACTATGATCGATATGTCAATAAACCATCGAACACATATATACTGATGATAATAACGATGATCGAGAAAGAAAAAAGCAGATGGAGTCCATTTTTCTTTGCTCGTTTATTTGCACAATAAACATATACGATTGAATACGGTTTTTTTTTCAATTGTCAATTTAAAAAACTTATTTACTTATCAAACTC
>ERZ781398.1731-NODE-1731-length-19875-cov-4.525580_pt1 | contig 19875 bp, 13 predicted proteins | sample MGYA00433077_ERZ781398 | MGnify/ENA primary metagenome ERZ781398 (study PRJEB29847, sample SAMN06458254) | wastewater metagenome | isolation source: Wastewater bioreactor | place: South Africa: Cape Town | study: EMG produced TPA metagenomics assembly of the... | reverse complement strand
ATATAAAGAACTCCAATGAATCGAAGGATAAAGGTCTTTAAGCCTTTTTAATGTCTCTTGCTTAAACGACTCATCATATATAAAAAAAACAACCCTAATTTTAGAGCCTTGTAAGTTACTTCCAAACTTAATCACTTCATCATCTGTAATGGCCTTCGTAAAGGTCGCAGTTTGAGTGTGAGTTTTGGGAAGATATTGCCAATAAGCTTGGGGCATATCTGAAACAGAGGTTACCAGTTTATACAAATAATAACTTGGGATTTCATTAAGATTATTTACTTTCCTGTTGATGCTTTCGGAAATACTTAAGATCCATGTTGAGTCTTCTATAACATATCGTAAAGACAAGTGCGAACATGAAGCAAACGGTTGATGGGATGGCTGGTTATCAAAGCCTTTTTTTTGCAGAGCTACTTCAAAGATGTCTCCCGTCGCTCGCTCAAATATGGCCTTATTTGTTTGCATAAATGAGCAAACATCAGCAAGCTCTAATGCGTTAAATATTGTTTTTTGAGCGACATAAGAGATCTTATTGAAAAGATCTAAAAAGCTTAATAATTCTTCTCCTGATGTTTCAGTACTTGTTTGCACTGCTGGCCTTCTATCTTGCGGTTGAGAAGCAGAATTTTCATCTAAAGGTTGAGCTGCTTCTCCCGCACGCATTTGTGTTCGTTGCGGGTTAATCGTTTCCTCTGAAGCGTTTGCTTGAGAAATACTTAAGAAAGTGGCGAAAACAATGCTGACAATCCTTGCGGATGCAAAATGTGAATGGTTTAGCATAAAAGGGCTCCTGCTAGGGTACTATAATATAGATGCAAGACTATAAGGTACAATTTCAAGGAAATACAAATAAAAAAGTTTATTTTGGCTTGGAGTGTAAAAATTATTGCTCATATAATCTTATATTTAAAATATATTTAAAAGAAAAATATTGGCATTTTCTGTCGAAATTTCTTGAATTTTGTAGCGTGATATGATAGCCTGGTAGTAGATGGTCAGAGATCTATCTCTTCCCTTATCAAGATCTAAAAAATCTTGCTAAGTCCTCTTCTTAAAGTCTCTAACTCCATCTCAATAAAAAGAATAATAAAGGGAGCCATAACTCAATTTATTAAAGAAAATAAGCCTTTTAACGCTCTACTTCAGCGAATACCCTCTCTTTGCCTGGTGAGAAGGAGAAACGAGAGGCGTAGTGTGGAAAAGAAGGCAGGCAACGAAAGGTTCTAGGAGAGAGCTTCAGGTCGCTTGAGTTTCTTGGGACGAACCCGAGAATTTCCTACTTTTATCATCCTTGCCTTAGGCGGAGGATCTTAGGCAATCAGAAGATGGACATAGGTGCCAGAAGGCCTAGATGGAGAAATATTCTATCCTTTCTATCTTCCATAAATCCACACCTCTTCTCTCGGCGAAGTCTTCAGCGAAGCCTGGGGCGCGGGGGATGACAAAGGAAAAACTGGCCTGACAAAATGGTAAAGCGGATAAAAATTCTAAACATGCGTGAGCAGCACGGACCCGGGAGAAAGGAATGAAGATTGAAAAAACTATTGCGATTTATAAAAAAAACCTCTATATTTCGTTTAAATATCGACATTAAATAATGAAGGTGGGTCCAAAAAACCCGCCTTTTTATTTGGGTAATGAATAAATGGAACTTATAAAAAAAATCAGAGATATTATTGAACCCACCTTGAACAGTTTGGGGTATCATCTTGTTCGTGTTCAACTCTCTGGACAAACACGCCCAACACTTCAAGTGATGATTGAAAAAGCAGATTTAAGTGCTTTATCTATTGATGATTGTGTGAAAGCAAGTAGACAAATCTCTGCGCTTCTGGACGTAGAAGATCCTATTGATAACGCTTACCAACTTGAGGTCACATCTCCGGGACTTGACCGCCCTCTTGTGAGTTTGCAGGATTATATCCGCTTTCAAGGGGCTGAGATAAAGCTTGAAACAGTGGTACCCTTTGAAGGACGCAAACGTTTCAAGGGAACCTTGTTGCAAACGAAAGAAGAAACGATATTCCTGAACCCCGAGGACAGTGAGACAACTCTTGAAATTGCTTATAGCAATATTCTAAAAGCAAAATTGGTCCCCCAATTTTAAATTTTAATGATAGAAATAAGTTAAGAAAATAAGGCGATAACGATGACATCAACTACTTCAACCGGCGTAATTCGAACAGAACTTTTAAGCGTTGCAGAGACAGTTGCTCGCGAAAAAGGCATTCAACGAGATGAAGTCCTTGAAGCCATGGAAATGGCAATTCAAAAAGCTGCACGTGCAAAATACGGCCATGAAAGAGATATTCGGGCTGAAATTGATCGCAAAAGCGGTGAAATAACTGTTTTTGCTTGCCGAGAAGTCGTTGAAGAAGTGGATAATGAGATCATTCAAATTTCCTTTAAAGAAGCCAAAAAAATTGACCCAACTCTTGAACTTGGTTCTTTTATAAAAACATATCTTCCTCCTATTGATTTCGGTCGTGTTGCAGCGCAAACTGCAAAACAAGTTATTTTTCAACGGGTTCGTGATGCTGAAAGACACCGTCAATATGAAGAATATAAAAATCGCGCGGGTGAAATCATTAATGGCCAGGTCAAACGTGTCGAATTTGGCAATGTGATTGTTGAACTAGGACAAAGTGAAGCTCTCTTAGCGAGAGACCAATTAATTCCCCGCGAGAATTTTCGCCCCGGCGATCGAATTCGTGCCTATATTATGGATGTTCGCCAAGAGCCCCGCGGCCCTCAAGTATTCCTATCACGCTCTCATCCTGATTTTATGACCAAACTCTTCACGCAAGAAGTTCCTGAAATCTACGAAGGTGTTATTGAAGTAAAAGCTGTTGCACGTGATCCTGGATCTCGCGCTAAGCTTGCCGTCTACAGTGCCGATAAAGGTCTTGATCCTGTTGGCGCTTGTGTTGGGTTACGTGGCAGCCGTGTAACCACCGTGATTAATGAGCTTCAAGGCGAGAAGATTGATATTATTCCTTGGTCTTCAAATCCTGTCGTATTTGTTGTTAACTCTCTCATTCCAGCAGAAGCAAGCAAAGTTGTGCTAGATGAAGATAGCAATCGCGTTGAAGTGGTTGTCCCAGATGATCAACTTAGCCTTGCAATCGGACGCAGAGGTCAAAATGTGCGTCTTGCCAGTCAGCTCACAGGGCTTGGCATTGATGTTATTTCTGAATCGGTTGAATCTGAACGTCGTACCCAAGAAGTTAAGAATCGTTCAAAATTATTCGTTGAAGCACTCGATGTAGATGATGTTCTGGCTCATCTCCTTATCACAGAAGGCTTTGATAATGTTGAAGAAGTTGCCTACATTCCTCTTGGCGAGCTCTCAGGCATTGAAGGATTAGATGAAGACTTAGCTCAAGAACTTCAAAATCGAGCAAAGAATTTCTTAACAAAACAAGAAAAAGAATTTAAGCAACGTTCACAAGAACTAGGCGTTGAAAAAACACTCCAAAACCTAGAAGGATTAACTCCTAAGATTGTTGTTATGCTTGCTGAAAAAGGCATTACAACACTTGATGGATTTGCAGACCTCGCAGGTGACGAGCTCGTTGAACTTTGTCCAGAAATGGATCTAGACGGTGCTAATAAGCTTATTATGGCAGCAAGAGAACATTGGTTTGAAAAAACGGATACAAAGTCTAAAAAGAGTCAATAAATATACACTTTAAGGCTATTTGGAATCGTTTAAAGGAAAGATAAAAGTAATGACGGAACAAAAAGATTCAAACGAAAAGAAAACATTAACCCTAGGGGGTAAGCTTTCTTTGAAAAAAACTCCTGAAAGCGGTCAAATACGCCAAAGTTTTTCTCATTGCCGTTCGAAATCCGTTGCTGTTGAAGTCCGCAAGAAACGCACGCTTGAAAAGGCTGGAGGTTCTGAAGGAGAAGGCTACGAAGGCAACATTAAATCTGAAGGATTAGAAGAAAAAACGGATTCAGAATTTGAAGCACGTCTTAAAGCCGTCCAAAACGCTTTAAAATCCGCGCCTGACATAGAAGCACGACTTTCTAAAGAAAAACAATTAAGAGAAGAAATGGAAGCCCTTCGCCTTGTTGAAATTGAAAATCAACAAAAGCTCGAAGAAGAAAGACGCCAATCTCAGAAGGTAGAAGAAGATCAGAAGGAAACACCCCCTGCTCCTGCCACCCCATCACAAAGTCCAGAACAAAATGCTCCTGTGGCTGTACGTCCTAAAAAACCATATGAAAGCAATGATGAGGATGAAGAAAGCGAATTTCGAGGCGTAAAAAAGAATATTGCTAAGCCTGCCGTGAAAAAGTCAGAAACCACTGAAACAAAACGACATGATTTAAAGCAAAGGTTACACGGATTAAGCTTTGAAGAGGCACTTGAAGCCGATGATGAACTTGGACGAGGACGTCATAATGGCGGAAACCGTCGACCAAAATTTAAGAAACCTAAAGAACCTATTGAAACAAAATTTATTGTACGTGAAGTCAATATTCCAGAAGCAATCTCCGTACAAGAGCTTGCGAATCGTATGGCTATTCGCGCTGCTGAAGTTGTTAAAAAGCTTATCAGCATGGGTGTCCTCGCGACCGTTAACCAAATGATTGATGCAGATACTGCTGAAATCGTCGTCACAGAATTTGGTCATATTTGTAAAAGAACTAAAACCGAAGATATTGGCAATATTTTATTAGCCCAAGAGGATACCCTTTCGACGATGGTTGACAGGGCTCCTGTTGTAACCGTCATGGGCCATGTTGATCATGGTAAAACGTCTCTTCTGGATGCAATTCGTAAAACAGATGTGGCAGCTCATGAAGCTGGCGGTATTACTCAACATATTGGGGCGTATCAAGTTACGATGCCTTCAGGCAAAAAAATCACTTTTATTGATACTCCTGGCCATGCTGCATTCACTGAAATGAGAGCGCGTGGTGCTAATGTGACCGACATTGTTATTTTAGTTGTTGCAGCAGATGATGGAATTATGGCGCAAACTGTTGAAGCCATTCATCATGCGCGTGCTGCAAATGTTCCTATCATCGTCGCCATCAACAAGATTGATAAGCCTGATGCCGACGCTAATCGCGTAAGAACAGCTCTGCTTGAAGAAATGGGAGGCGATATTATCGCTGTTGAAGTTTCAGCTAAAACAGGTCTTAACATTGATAAACTCGAAGAAGCTATTCTGCTGCAAGCTGAAGTCCTCAATTTAAAAGCTAATCCTAATCGTGATGCTTTAGGCGCTGTTATTGAGGCAAAGCTTGAAAAAGGACGTGGGGCAGTTGCAACTGTTCTCATCCAACGCGGAACACTTAAAGTCAGTGATATCTTTGTGGCAGGGACAGAATGGGGTCGTGTTCGCGCTCTTGTTGATGATCGTGGCAATAACTTAAAACAAGCTATACCTTCTCAACCAATTGAAGTCATTGGCTTTAATGGAACTCCAGGTGCCGGAGACTTATTCATTGTTGTTGAAAACGAAGCAAAAGCTCGTGAAATCGTGGATTCACGTATTGAAAACCTAAAAGCACAACAAGCGGCCGCTTTAAGAAAAACAACCATGGACCAACTTATTCAAAATGCCGCGGCACAAGGTAACATGAAAGAACTTGCCGTTGTGATTAAATCAGATGTTCAAGGTTCGCTTGAAGCCATCTTGGGCAGTATTCATAAGCTTGCAACTGATGAGGTTTCCGTTCGCGTTTTATACTCGGGTGTTGGAGGAATCAGCGAAAGCGATATTACTTTGGCGAGAGCGTCAGGAGGTATTGTCATCGGGTTTAACGTTCGTGCTAACCAACAAGCCAGAGAACTTGCCCATCGAGAAGGCGTTGAAATACGTTATTACTCAATTATTTATGATGTCATTGATGATATTAAAGCAATTCTGGGGGGTCTGCTTTCACCAACCCTTAAAGAGAATTTCTTAGGAAATGCTGAAATTCGACAAATCTTTAATATTACCAAAGCTGGAAAAATTGCGGGATGCTATGTCACCGAAGGTATTGTTAAACGAGGTGCTAAAGTTAGATTACTTCGAGATAACGTGGTTATCCATGAAGGTAGCCTTAAGACATTAAAGCGCGTGAAAGACGAAGTTAAGGAAGTTAAACAAGGCTTTGAATGTGGTATGGCTTTTGAAAATTATCAAGATATTCGAGAAAAAGACATTATCGAATGTTTTGAGATTGAATCAATTGCCAGAGAACTTGCTTAAATTTAAAGACTTAACTTATGACAAGATCTCGTAAATCTTCTTCTCAAGGACCAACGCAACGCCAACTTCGTGTTGGCGAGGAAATCCGTCATATTCTTGCAACAATTTTAAGTCGAAGGGACTATTCTCACCCTCTTCTTGAAGAAGCAAGCGTAATCGTCACTGAAGTTCGTATAAGTCCGGATCTCAAGCATGCAAAAGTGTTCATCACCTCCCTGGGTGGTAAGAAGATGGAAGCAGTTGTAAAGATATTAAATGAAGCAAGCAGCCAGTTACGAAATTCCTTAGGACGAGCTCTTACAATAAAATACACGCCTCAACTTCAATTCAAAGCAGATACCACCTTTGAAGAAGCGGCAAAAATTGCAACCCTTCTTCACTCAGACCATGTTGCTCAAGATCTGAAGAAGAAATAATTCTTAATTTATATAATAGAAATATTTTTTAGACCTCATCGTACGATAAATTATAATTAATCATTTATTAATATTGAAATTTTATAATTTTATTATATCAATTTTATTATGAGTTAAGACCATGTTTTCTTTTTTAAAAAAATATTCTCTTATTTTATCTTTTACTTCTATAATTTTCTTTTATTTTTCCCAGAATCTTGAAGCTTCCGATCAGAAAATAACACATGGCAGTCTTAATGGTGACAAAGTATTATTAAAAGAAATAGCTTCTACTATCTTTAGTAGGCAACAAGACATCTCTTATATTAGTGATAAAATATGTACGCATGGGCCGGAGATTTACAAATATTGGAAAAAAAATAAATGGCAAACTCTAGATACCTCACAACGGACTAAAATAAAGCAGGACTTAACCAGCAAATTTAATATAGATGAAGACCAAGTTAGGCGCCTATTGCAAAGAGATCATTACTATTTACTCAATACAGAGATAATAAGTAATTATCTTATATATGGTAAACAAGCTATTGAGAATGGAAGTATTATTCTTGATATAAGCAAGGGAAATGGGAAGTATGGTATTGTTGTGACTATGGAATTTCCAGGGATCAAAGTTGGAGAAAAAATTACGAGAGCTGAACCAAAATATACGCGCCATCCAACTCATACCTTAAAAATAACCTTTGATGTTGATATGATTGTAAAAAATATGTTGGCTAATAATACTAAAAATTGGGATGAAAAGAAGGATGGAAAAATTTCAACCCTATGTCCAGCAGATGAATAACTTGACAAATGAGTACAAATAAAATAACCTTTACTAGGTTATTTATTTAAGAGGTTACCATTGTTAATTTTTTCTTCTCTTAGAACTCTTTTATTAACTTTTTTATCTCCTCTTATTTTCATAGAAACCTTTGCAAGTGTTATAATGCTTGAAACCACGTACGAGGGATCAGCCTCCCTTCCAGCGACAACTCCCATCTTAGAATCGCATCCTCATCTTGAAGAAGAAGATGGAGTATTCATTATTCAAGACTTTAAAGATATAACAGCGATCAATATTCAAGGAACTCAATATTATAAACTTGATCTCACAGACCAGAATATAAATCTAGAAAAGTTAGAAATATTAGCTAAATACCAATCTCATATAACTCATTTAAATCTCTCAGAAAATTCTTTAGAAACTAGAGAGTCGATAGCTTTACTTCCTTTTCAGGCCCTCGACTCTCTCATTCTGCGTGAAAATAATTTTGATGACAAAGGGTTAGAATATGTAGGCCAGTTAATACAACTTCGCGCCCTTAATATTAAACGTAATGAACAAATCACGAGTAAAGGCATTCAAGCTCTGTCTCCGTTAACACATCTCGAAAGCCTTGATGCAAGTTGTATTCATTTAGGAAATGAAGGTACCCGCGCTATTATTGCGACATTTCCTCATTTAAAAACTGTTGATATTCATGCCTGTGGCTTAACAGATGGAAGTATCTTAACGGATCTATTGAGAATGGAGCACCTGAAGACCCTTAACATCCAATCAAATCCTATTAATAGCCAAGAATTAAAGAGTTTTTTACAAGCTGCAAAAGAAAAAGGACTTAGTGTAAAAAGCGATGTTCAAGCTTAGCGCTCTAATCAAGAACCTTAAGGCTCCAGGGACGAATTCCAACTTCATCACGAACGGTACGAACTTTAACGCCATTCTTCGTAAGCCAAATGAAATGCCCTCCCTTCATTTTTAACTCATATCCTGTAATAAGAGTCGAGGAATTTGAAGCTTGTTTAATAGAAGGTAAAATCTCCAGATCACTTTTTATATGAGGAAAATCTCTCCCTTGTGGATCTTTCAAGATCATGACGGTTTTTCCGTTTTTAGAAATAATATAGCTTCTTTTTGTGAGTTGAATTCCCATCGGTTGTTCTTCAGGATCTTCTGAAAACTTCTGAGCTTGTTGGAGAGCAACCATTTTGAGCCAATTTTCGCGTGCAAATCTCCCTGCCTGTAATGAATTAACCCAACCGCTTCCTTTTGCATCCAAAATACAGATAAGATTTTTGTCACCCGCAATAAAAATATCCGGCTTAGAGGTGAAGCTTGCCAGAATAAAAGCCATGGCAATCCCTAATCCTCCCCACCATCTCCAGGATGTTTTCCATAAACAAATCCACAAAAAGCTTAATGTAAATACAAGCAAAACATACGAAGGTATTGAAGGAACTAAAAGGGTTGATCCTGGCCATAAAGAAATCGTGTGTGCAATTTCCGTCATAACTCCAATAGCCTTCTGTAAAAAAAGGGCTAGATAATCTCCTGAAGTAAAAGAACTTAAGAATAAATAAAGGACAAGAGCTGGCATAATAATAAATGAAAGTAAGGGAATGCAGACGATGTTTGCAGGCAGGGAATGAAGCGTAAAACGATTAAAAGTATAAGCTATATAAGGTGTTGTTGCTATTGTCGCAAGAATGCTTGAAAAGGTAATTCCACATAAATAAAAGAGCACGCTTTGCCACCATTGTCGATAATTGGTACGCCAATTTTCTAAAGGCTTACGCAGAATTTCATAACCACTCACGAGAGCAATAACTGCCGAAAAGGACATTTGAAAACTTGGCGAAATAATGGACTCAGGCAAAAGAAGAAGAATGACTATTGCAGCAAGCGCCACATTACGTAAAGTTATTGCCGTTCGATCTGTTATCACAGCTAACAAGATGATCGCTGTCATCATAAAAGCGCGCTGCGCAGGAATGGCGAAATCACATAATAGTAGGTAGAAAAAAGTCAAAATAATTGCAAAAGCTGCAGCCCATTTTTTGATAGGATATCTGAGCGCAAGCCAAGGAATAAATGATAACCCTTTACGAAATATTAAAAAAGCAAGCCCAGCAACAATTGACAAATGGAGACCCGAAATCGCGAGAATATGAGCAAGACCTGAATTCGCAAAATCTTGACGCAAATCTTCTGAGATACCTGAGCGATCCCCTGTAATCAATGCAGCGGCAATAGCTCCTGAATTTTCTTTTATCGTTGTTTTAAGATATCCAGTTAACGTGTGCCTCATCTTTGTCAACCATATGAGTACCCTGCCCTTAAATCCTTGGGGTATCGAAGTTCCAATAACCTCCGGAAATGTGATTCCATATCCGACAGCTGAAATTTGCTCAAAATAAGCTTTTTTACGAAAATCGTACGCTCCAGGAGCAACAGGGGCATTGGGAGGCAACAAAACACCCTTAAATTGGACTTTTTGACCTGGGACGAGACTTCTTCCTTCTTGAGATATTTTCCCTTTAAAATTTATGCGTATACGACCAAGAGGATGCTTCAGTTTTATGGGGGACAAAGTGACGTTCTCGAGCGTAAGCCTTAGACCTTTTGGCATCTGCTCAATCTTTTTTATTTCACCTCTAATCGTTTGCACGCGAGAGGGATAATTAAAGAGATAGGTTTTAAGAGAATAGGTCCGCAATTGAGCCGCTGAAAAGCCTAAAAATATTGTTAAACTCATCAAAACAAGAAAATATATCCCTAGATGTTCCGTTTTTAAAATACGTAATAAAATCGAACAAAAGAATGAAAATAACAGCCCTATTACCCCCAAACACCATGAAGGCTCAGTCTGCATACCAAAATAAATAAGTATTCCCATTCCTATCCCAACAGGTGCCCAGAGAACCCATTGTGGACGTTCTTCTATGAGTTTTGTGCTCAAAATCTCAGAAAATTTAATTGCTAGAAAAGATGCAGCCATTCCAAAAATATGTTATAATAAAAATTATATTGTACAGACTCTTAATGATCTTAAAGGAATCATATGACCGTTGTCACTCGTTTTGCTCCCTCACCCACTGGCTATTTACATATTGGTGGGGCAAGAACAGCTCTTTTTAATTGGCTTTATGCAAAGCATTTAAATGGAAAATTCTTGCTTCGCATTGAAGATACCGCCCGTGAACGCTCAACGAATGAAGCGATTAAAGCCATCATTGAAAGCATGAAGTGGCTTGGCCTGAACTGGGATGAAGATATTGTATTTCAATTCTCAAGAGCTCAACGTCATGTTGAGGTTGCTCACCAGCTCGTTGCCGAGGGAAAAGCGTATTATTGCTTTTGTACGCCGGAAGAACTTGAAAATATGCGAGAAAAAGCGCGACAAGAAAAGCGGCAACCTCGTTATGATGGTCGTTGGAGAAATCGTGACATTCGTGAAGCCCCTTCCGGGGTTAAGCCTGTTATACGCTTAAAAGTACCTTATGAAGGTGAAACAGGCATTTTAGATATCGTTCAAGGTCAAGTCCGCGTTCAAAATGATCAGCTTGATGATATGATTTTATTACGAGCTGATGGGACTCCTACCTATATGTTAGCTGTGGTTGTTGATGATCACGATATGAAAATTACCCATGTAATCCGTGGTGATGACCATCTTACAAACACCTTTAGACAAATTCAAATCTACAATGCCATGGGCTGGAACACGCCAACTTTTGCCCATATTCCAATGATCCACGGCAATGATGGTGCAAAACTCTCAAAGCGTCATGGAGCTCTTGGTGTCGAAGCCTATCAAAGCATGGGTTTTCTTCCTGAAGCCATGTGCAATTATTTACTTCGCTTAGGTTGGGGATATGGAAATGAAGAAATTATTTCCCAAGAGCAAGCTATAAGATGGTTTGATATTCAAAATGTTGGTAGATCACCCGCACGCTTTGATCTTGCAAAATTAAAAAGCGTCAATGCACACTATCTTAACCAAAGTGATGATCAACGCCTTAGAAATTTAATTGCACCTTTCCTTGAAGAGACACTTGGAAAACCACTTAGCCTGTCTGAAACGTCAATTTTAGAGTCAGCAATGCCAGGCCTAAAACAACGTGCCCAAACAATCATAGAGCTTGCAGATAATGCTCTCTTTTATGTTCATCAACGACCGATTCCGTTAGATGATAAAGCGCGCCAATTACTCGATAAAAATGCTAAAGATTTATTGAAAGAATTTTTACCAAAATTAACTCAAGCAGAAGATTGGTCTCATGATTCTTTGCAAGAAATGTGTCGTATTTTTGCTGAAAATCGTGAAATAAAATTAGGTCAAGTTGCCCAACCTCTGCGTGCGGCGATTACGGGTCGTTCAGTTTCTCCCAGCATTTTTGAAGTCATGGAAGTTTTAGGTCAGAAAGAGTGTTTAGGTCGCCTGCAAGATGTGTTAGAATAGTCATAATTAGGCACATAGAGGACAAATTAAAAAATGTCATCTCACAATAAATCAAACTTCTTATCCTCTCAGGGGCAAACTGCAAAGCTTACGCTTTCAAAGAATGGCCTTGAACAAACTTTTGAATTTCCTATTTTATCAGGAACACTAGGGCCAGAGGTTCTTGATATACGTGACCTTTACACACAAACGGGTTATTTAACTTATGATCCAGGTTTTACATCAACAGCAAGCTGTGAATCTGCCATTACTTTCGTAGATGGTGAGGAAGGCCTTCTTCTGCATCGTGGATATACTATTCAAGATTTAGCAACACATTGCGATTTCTTAGAAGTTGCCTATTTACTTCTTTATGGAGAAATGCCTGATCAATCTCAAAAAACAGATTTTGAACAAAATATTTTCACTCACACCATGCTTCATGAGCAACTCATTAACTTTTATCAAGGGTTTAGAAGAGATGCTCATCCTATGGCGATTATGGTAGGCGTTGTTGGAGCACTTTCTTCATTTTATCATGATAGTCTTGACCTTAAAGATCCCGAACAGCGTGAACTTGCTTCTTATCGACTTATTGCAAAAATGCCTTCAATTGCAGCGATGGCTTATAAATATTCTGTAGGGCAACCTTTTGTTTATCCTCGCAATAACCTTAAATATGCTGAGAATTTTTTGCACATGATGTTTGCTTTACCGTCATACGACTATCAGGTAAACAAAACTGTTGCTCAAGCTATTAATAAGATTTTTATTCTTCATGCGGATCATGAACAAAACGCCTCAACGTCAACGGTGCGCCTTGCTGGTTCTTCTGCGGCCAATCCCTTTGCATGCATTGCTTCTGGAATTGCTTCTCTTTGGGGACCTGCTCACGGAGGCGCAAACGAAGCCGTTTTGAATATGCTTAACGAAATTGGGACAAAAGACCAGATTCCCGAATATTTAAAACGTGCAAAAGATAAAAATGATTCTTTCCGTCTCATGGGGTTTGGACATCGTGTTTATAAGAATTTAGACCCACGTGCCGTTGTTTTGAAAGAAAGTTGTCACGCAGTATTAGAAGCTTTAGGCGTTAAAAAAAATCCTCTTTTTGATCTGGCCATGGAACTTGAAAAAATTGCCTTACAAGATGACTACTTTATTGAGAAAAAACTTTTTCCCAACGTTGACTTTTATTCAGGAATTATTCTGCAAGCTGTTGGAATCCCTTTATCAATGTTTACGGTGCTTTTTGCTGTTGCACGTACAGTTGGTTGGGTTTCGCAGTGGCGAGAAATGATTGGAGATCCTGTTCAAAAAATAGGTCGACCAAGACAAAGATATATAGGCTCTATGCAAAGACCTTTTATTGGTTTAAAAGAAAGATAAGAATATGGTACATCGGAAATAATAGTATTATAGGTCAAGAGTTTATGGAACCACATAATTCAAGAGGATTTATTCTACGAGAAGGATCTTCGCTGACATCTCTCCCAACAAATGATAATAAATCACCAAAAAGTGATCGTATTAAACAAATTATCTGTGGGATTGTAATTTTGGGAAGTATTTTATTCCTTGCGTTCTTATAGAAGTCGTAAAGACCTCGATTTATCTTTATGCAATCATTAATAAAAAAATCCCAAGGATAATTCGATACACAACAAAAGGTGTAAAAGAGGCTTTTTGCAACCAAACCATCATAAAACGTATTGCTATAAGACCTGAAATAGCCGCAATTACTGCGCCTAAAAGAATTTCTTGTGTGAGCAAACTCTGGCCCTCTTGTTGCATCTTATATCCCGTCAAGGTCGCCGCCCCTAAAATCGCTGGAATTGATAATAAGAAAGCAAATCGAGCCGAATCCACGCGCGAAAAACCTAAGAAACGAGCCATCGTCATACAAGCACCTGATCGACTTGTCCCCGGAATTAAAGCAAGTGCTTGGGCACATCCAACAAAGAATGCTTTTTTCCATGTCATATCTTGTAAGGTTTGCGTAGGGGATACTTTACGATCAATAACAAAAAGCAATACGCCGTAAACAATGCTCATCCATCCAACAATCGTAACTGTTCTTAAAACATCCATTCCTACTGAGCTTAAAATAAGCCCTCCTATAATGGCAGGAATCGTCGCTAATATAATATAGAGAGCCATCTTGCCTTCTAAGGTCTTTTCCCCTCTTAAGATGAGGAAAAAACCCTGCAAAAGCCCCAAGATATCCCTCCAGAAATACAGAACAACGGCTAAAAGCGTTCCCACATGCATGGCAACATCAAGCTCAAGACCTTGAGGGAGCCAATGAAAAATATGGGGGACAAGAATAAGATGTCCTGTCGAACTTATAGGAAGAAATTCTGTCGCCCCTTGAATAATAGCAAGAATAACAATTTGATATAGAGACATCTGTTTCTCTGTGTTAGATTGCGAAATATGGTTACCGTTAGTAAATATTAACTTTGAAGTCAACTTTAATGCGTACACTTTTTCATGTGCCTTTATGCCCTTTTTCTCGAAAGGTTCGCCTAACTCTTGCTGAAAAAAAACTAGATGTAAATTTAGAACCAGAACTTGTTTGGAAAAAACGAGAAGAATTTTTAGAGGTTAACCCAGCTGGAAAAGTCCCCGTATTAATTGATCTTAATCAGAAAATCTTATGTGATAGTAATTCCATATGTGAATATCTTGATGAAGCTTATCCTGAGCCCTCGCTAATAGGAAGAGACATCTTTCAAAGAGCTGAAACTCGCAGGCTTACTGCTTGGTTTGATGATAAATTTAATCAAGAAGTTACACGCACGATTGTTTACGAGAAAACGTTAAAACGCTTTTTTGAACAGGCTGGACCAGACTCAAATGCTTTACGTGCAGGTAAAGCCGCAATCGAATTCCATCTTGATTATATTTCATGGCTTATCGACCGTCGCAATTGGCTTGCAGGAGATGATTTATCCCTTGCGGATCTTACAGCTGCAGCTCATCTTTCCTGTGTTGACTTCCTTGGAAGCGTTCCTTGGGATAAATTTCCAGACGCTAAAGAATGGTATAGTCGCCTTAAATGCCGCCCTAGCTTTCGTTCACTCTTAACAGATAAAATGCCAGGGATTACTTTTGCTTCTCACTATGCGGATTTGGACTTTTAATTTAACGGCATACCACTTGCACTGCTGCAACATAAATACCTCTCGCACTCACTGATTGATCCCCAGAATCATACTAAAGAGAAAATATGTGTGTAAGTAAAATATTACCTCATTATTTTGTATATTCAGGCAGGATAGAAAGCTTATCTTCAGAAGCTGTCACATACACAACATCTGTAATTTTACCCTCCAAAATCATTGAAGCCATTTCGTTTTGTAAATACTTCTGGATGACTCGCTTTAAAGGACGCGCCCCATAAACAGGATCGTATCCTTTGTGCGCAAGCCAATCTTTTGCTTTATCATCAATATAAAAAGTAATTCGACGTTCCTCAAGAAGCTTTTCGAGATGGCGTAATTGAATGTCAACCACCCCTTTCATATCCTCAAGCGCTAAACGATTGAAAAGTAAAATTTCGTCGATTCTGTTAAGAAATTCAGGCCTAAAAGCATGCCTTACGATGTCCATTACCCCATCACGAACTTTTTCTGCAGATTCTCCGGGCTTAAGATTTGCAAGAAGTTCGCTACCTAGATTTGATGTCATAATAATAACTGTGTTCGTAAAATCGACCGTACGTCCTTGTCCATCCGTTAGACGACCATCATCTAAAACCTGTAATAAAACATTGAAGACATCAGGATAAGCTTTTTCAACTTCATCAAATAAAACAATTTGGTAAGGACGACGACGAATCGCTTCTGTTAAACTTCCCCCCTCCTCATAACCAACATAACCTGGAGGAGCACCAATTAAGCGAGCAACAGAATGCTTCTCCATAAACTCTGACATATCTATGCGAACCATTGCAGATTCATCATCAAATAAAAATTCGGCTAATGCCTTAGTAAGTTCAGTTTTCCCAACGCCTGTTGGCCCTAAAAATAAGAAAGAGCCAATTGGACGGTTCTTGTCCTGAAGACCTGCACGAGCACGTCTTACAGCGTTACTGACAGCGACGATAGGTTCATGTTGACCAACAACGCGTTGATGCAAAAACGCCTCCATATGCAGAAGTTTTTCTCTTTCTCCTTCTAGCATTTTATCAACAGGTATTCCTGTCCAACGAGAGACAACAGCTGCAATATCGTTCTCTGTGACTTCCTCTCGCAAAAGAGAAGTATCATCGTTACTTGGGGCTTCTTCTAGCTGTTTTTCAAGATCAGGAATTATTCCATAAGCAAGTTCACCAGCGCGGGCCAGATTTCCTTCACGTTGTGCAATCTCAAGTTCGGAACGTGCTTGATCTAAGCGTTCCTTGAGTTTTTGAGCTTGATTGAGTTTATCTTTTTCTCCCTGCCAAGCATCTGTAAGCTTGCTTGATTCTGCCTCTAATTCATTTAATTCTGTTTCAAGACTTGCTAGTCGCCTTTTAGAATCTTCATCCGATTCTTTTTTTAGCGCTTCTCGTTCGATTTTTAATTGAATAATACGGCGATCAAGTTCATCGAGTTCCTCGGGTTTAGAATCGACCTCCATTCGAAGACGACTTGCCGCTTCATCTACAAGGTCAATTGCTTTATCCGGTAGAAACCGATCACTTATATAGCGATTAGAAAGAGTTGCAGCTGCGACAATTGCACTATCCGTAATGCGTATACCATGATGTAATTCATATTTCTCTTTTAATCCACGAAGTATTGAAATGGTATCTTGAACGGTTGGCTCAGCGACAAAAACAGGCTGAAATCTACGAGCGAGAGCAGCATCTTTTTCTATATACTTACGGTGTTCATCTAAAGTAGTGGCCCCCACACAATGTAATTCACCTCTTGCTAACGCTGGCTTAAGCATGTTTGAGGCATCCATAGCGCCTTCAGCTTTACCAGCCCCAACTAGGGTATGAAGCTCATCAATAAAGAGAATAATTTCACCTGCGGCATTAGAGATTTCTTGGAGCACAGCTTTGAGTCGTTCTTCAAACTCGCCTCTAAATTTTGCCCCAGCAATCAGAGCTCCTAAGTCCAAAGCCATAAGTTGTTTATCTTTTAGACTTTCTGGGACATCCCCTTTTACAATACGATGAGCAAGCCCTTCAATAATCGCCGTTTTACCAACACCCGGTTCACCAATAAGCACTGGATTATTTTTTGTACGTCGTGAAAGAACTTGTATTGTTCGTCTGATTTCTTCATCTCGACCAATAACGGGATCTAATTTTCCTTCACGTGCTAATTGTGTCATATCTCGAGCATACTTCTTTAGAGCTTCATAAGACTCTTCAGCTGCAGGACTATCAGCTTTACGGCCTTGCCGTAATGTTGTAATTGCACTCTCTATTTTTGCTGATGTTATTCCTACCTTTTTTAGAATCTGAGCGATATCAGGCGTTCTGACAGCAACTACGGCTTCAAAAAGACGCTCAACAGTGACAAATTGATCTCCAACTTCTTGAGCTTTCTTTTCAGCATACTCAAAAATTTTTGCTGTCTCTGGTGCTAAATAAATTTGGCCTGCTCCCTGCCCTTCAACTTTAGGTTGCTTTTTTAAAACTTCCTCTACAGCATTGCGAAAGGGCGTTAAAGGAACAGACATAATTTCGAGCAACCGAGGAATGGTCCCCTTAAGGTCTGCTAATAAAGTAATTAATATATGTTCAGGTAAGAATCTTTGATGGCCTTCTCGTAAGGCGCCCATCTGAGCATTCTGAAGGATTTCTCTTGCTTTTTCAGTATATTTAGATAGATCCATTTTATGCCTCCTTCTAATTAACTCTTGTTATAATATAATTAATTTTCTAATTTTTTTGAAGAAGTTCTGTGTAAACCTTTAGAGTCTTATCAATCATAACTTGTTTAGAGAATAAATCTTGAACACGCTTTCGTGAACTTTTAGCAATATGTTTTTGTTCTTCCTGAGACAAATTTAAAGCTGTCACTAACTCTCTCGCAAGTTCCACAGTATCACCTGGAGAAACTAAGGCCCCAGTTTTACCATTTTCGATAATTTCTTTAGGCGCCCCTAAGCTGCTTGCAATAACAAATTTTCCCATTGCTTGTGCTTCTGCAATAACCCTTCCAAAAGCCTCAGGAGCTGTGGATGCATGTACAACGACGTTTGCAATGCTATAAGCAGCAGGCATATCTCTACATTGTTCAATAAATTTCACTTTATAAGCTAAACAAGTATTATTTATAGAGGCTTGAAGCTCTTTTAAATAATTCTCGTGGCCTTGAGAGCTCCCTAAAATAACACATACACCTTTAAAGTCACTTATCTCTCGCAGGGCTTCAAGTAAAACACCTTGCCCTTTCCAACGCGCTAAACGACCGACCATCAAGATAAGAGCGTCTGTTGACTTGAGATCCCATGCTTTTCTAAGCTTTTCATAAGACTCCTTGCTCACTATTTGAGGATCAAACTGATGGAGGTCTACCCCGCGGTAAATAATCTTAATTTTGCTTGGATCTATGTAGTCTCTATAATTTTCTTCAATATGTTCACGAATAAACTGCGAGATAGCAATCACTCTCTCACCTCGAGCCATAACTGAATTATAATATCTTTTCCACTGACTGTGAAAATTATAAGTTCCATGGAAAGTTGTTACAAAAGGAATTTTCAAATGCTTAGCTGCGTAATAAGCACTCCATGCAGGCCCGCGTGAACGCGCATGAACAAGAGTGACATTTTTTTCTTTAATAATCTTTTGTAGTCGCCTGATATTTAGCCATAGTGTAAAGGGATTTTTTGAATTAAGAGGCAAATTTATATGCTCAGCTCCCATTTCCTTTAATTGCAATTCTAGCTTTCCGCCTGCAGAGGCCACAAGAGCTTTTCCCCCAGCTTTTAAAATACCTTCAGCAATGTCAAGCGTCCCTCTTTCTACGCCTCCTTGATTTAAGGCGGGCAGAATTTGTAAAATTGTTTGGTTTTTCAATTTGACCATGATAAATTTACATCTTTCTTATGCAATTCTTATAGTTGCAAAAATTTTATGGTCTGTTAATAAAAACTTTAGAATAATATGAAATTATTTAATTATGCAAACTGGTTACTCTTAACTCTTAAATAAGATAAGGTAACTTCCTTGGCAATAGAGATGAAAGAACATTAAATGAATTTTTTTAGGAAACAACAAATCCTTACACTTCTTAAAGAACACCGCATATTAGCGATGCTTCTTGGTCTTATTATTGTTGGAGTCTTTGCCATTATCATTAAGGAATTTGTCCTTTCAGACCAAAAAAGTAGACGCCAAATGAAAGGGGTCACTATCGAAGTTGAACATGTGAGAAAAGCCTCGCTTACAAAGCGCATCACAACTGTCGGCACCTTGGCAGCCAATCAGATTGTTACAGTTAAACCTCAGGTAAGTGGACTTGTCTCTGAGATTAAAGTTCAAGGAGGTTCAGAAGTCACAGCGAATCAACCTATTATGCAGATTGATGATCGTCAGTTTAAATCTAATCTCAAAGAAGAAGAAGCTAAACTTATTTTAGCAAAAGCAGTACACGACCGAGCGTCTAAACTACTCGAAAAGAAATTCGGCCCCGTGAAATCCTATGATGAAGCTCTAGCCAACTTAAAAGCAGCTGAATCTCGGGTAGAGATTGCAACCAAAAAAGTCGAAGATTCTTTAATACAAGCTCCTTTTGAAGGAATTATAAGCCTTAATAATATCAGTCTAGGTGCACCTGTTAATGAGCAAACCGAGCTTTTTACAATCGTTGATGTCGATCCTATGAAATTAGACTTTAGAGTCCCAGCTGAATATTTAAGGTATATCAGTGTAGGGCAAACCTTATCTATTATTATTGATGGCTTTGAAGATGAACCTTTTTCAGGAACGGTTGAAGCCATAGATGCGAAAGTCGATCCTCATGCTCACAGTATTGCTGTCCGGGCGAGCCTACGCAATGAGAAAAGAATATTAAAGCCTGGCCT
>ERZ781398.1723-NODE-1723-length-19935-cov-3.455131_pt1 | contig 19935 bp, 16 predicted proteins | sample MGYA00433077_ERZ781398 | MGnify/ENA primary metagenome ERZ781398 (study PRJEB29847, sample SAMN06458254) | wastewater metagenome | isolation source: Wastewater bioreactor | place: South Africa: Cape Town | study: EMG produced TPA metagenomics assembly of the... | reverse complement strand
GTTAAACAAACGTACGAACGTGGACGAACAGTTGCTTCCAGTCTATCAATGTGTAATTCATAAGAATCAATTTCTTATTCTCGACAAAATGAAGAAAAAAAAACACAATATAAACGATTCAATTTTATTTTCATTTCGACGTCTCTATTATTTTTTTCTGCGCGACAAGTACATTTTTCATGTACTTGAGAAAGCCAAAATTGTATTTGTTAAAAGCATCAATCAATATATAAAAAAAATATGTGCAAATTATACGTTTCTTTCTTTTTTTTTTGAAATCGAATACAAAGTATAAATTGTACAGTGAAAAAATTTATTTACGTTTCGATTGTTTATTTTGCATTCGTTCACGTTCGCGTTCGGCACGACATTCTGAACAATCTGAACCGCTCGAATAACGTCGGTCATATGATGATAATGTTGATTGATGTCGAAAAGTTGCTGCTGTTGTTGTATTTTTACTTGACATTGTTTGTTTTGTTGCGTGTAAACGAGTTGGATTTAAATAGACTTGTTCATTTTCATCATCGCTCGAATCATCGACAAGAGCCGATGACTTACTTTTCGAAATTCGATAGATTTTCGAAACTTTTAATTTTGTACCCTTGTATTTTAATAATTCGTTGACATCGGTATTTTGAACAAGACCGTGAATACCTTGATTTTGTCCGGCGTCAAGTGTCTTCGATGACGATGCATTAATTTTGTTTTCTTTAGTGTCTCTTATGCCAGCGTGTTTTGATGTTGTTGTCGTCGTCGTGGTCGTACCTGTTTGAAAATTTTTTGCTGCTCCTGGATGATTAATACTATTTGAAGCATTTACAGTCGAATAATACCCTTGATTCGGTTGATAATATTGAAATTGTTGAGCTAACGGATGATGCATTGGTATTTGGCCGACACCACCATTTGCAATCATAGGCATCATCATTGCCATAGGTGGAGGCGGTAAACCAGCGGGTGGTTGACGAAAGTTTCGTGCTGCATTCGCTGGATGATGTCCGTATTGATAGGGAACAGCTGCGACATATCCAATGGGCATAGACACACCTGATTTATTTGGATGCGGTGCATAGGGATACTGTTGCATAATCAAACGTGAAAATTCGTCTCAATTCCGTGTGTCTTTTGAGTGAAATAAGAAAAATTTCAAAAGAAAAATTGAAAAACATTGTCGTCAATAATAACGAACGATCGACACTAATGGTGTAAATGAGATTAGTTGAACTGCTATTTTTTTATTTGCAGACAAATACACGCCCCTACAGTTTGTACGTGAGATACTATTTGCCAATGTCCTTTTTTATACTTTTCTCAGGTTTTATTTGTTTCATACGAAAAAAAAAATTTTTCCTTCTTTTATTTACAAATCTGTCTCAAATTACTAATTTTCTTATTCATTCTTTTTTTTTTCTTTATTAAAAAAATTGCGTACAAATAATAAACTATTTACATATACACATGCATATACGTATAGATGTAATAACGTGATCGATTGCCAATAACATCGAGAAATAATTTGGTTTCCCTCTATCCTTGTTTCATTTCATTTAAATGGTTTCGTTTCTGAAGTTCGTTTTCAACACTCGTAGACTTTTTTCTTGTTTTACATGACTGCAATCACTTTTTTCTCTTTTTCATTAATATTTTTGCTTTTCTCCTTTTTTTTCGGACAATTTTATGGAGATTTTTCTTTCTCTCTTTCTTTCTTTCTCTTCTGTTCGTTTAATTCTTTTCAAGGCTGTCAACGACATCGACTGATTAAAAAAAAACTCTTCTCTCAGATTTTTCTTCTTCTTCTAGATTCAACATCGAAATATTCCGATACTATTGAATCTACCAAATAATAACAATAACAGCAATCTCTCATCGTCACAATTGAAGTCAGAGAAACATCAAAGCAAACGTTTTCTGATTCGAATGAAGTACAAGATTTTGTTCTTCGTATTTCTATTTGGTCAATTGACTGGTAAATAGATTTTTATATTCGGTAATTATCTTGTAATTACTATGTTAAATTTGTCTATAGAATCGATTCATGCACAGACTTGCTATACATCAGCATGGACTAGTTGGGCCTGCGATGTGACATGGTATGTAAATTGATAGTTGTTATTTCAAATAAGTGGAAAAAAATTAATTTTTGATTTGTTTTCTAGTGGAAACGGTACTTTTATACGAGTAAGAATGAAAAAAAAAACTTTCTGTTTGTTGCTTAGCATCAAAATTGATTACTAATTTAGACAAGAAGCTGTACAACAAGCGCACTTGATTCATGTTCCACCTGTTGGGAAATGCCTGGTTTATCAACTCAAACAGAAACATTACCTTGTGTTCGTAATCCGTGTCCATATTGTACATGGACGAATTTTACTGTTTCCGGATGTTCATCAACCTGTAATACAGGTTTTCGTTTACGTTCACGTCAATGTTTAACTGGCTCAGGTCAATTATGTGGTACTTGTGATGGATCTGATGTTATATCAGAAGTTTGCACGGATTTACCAGCGTGTCCTGGTGTGTGATTGTTTATTTATTTAGTTGACAAAAGAAACAAGAATGTTTTTCTTTCTCTCTCTCTTTCTATTGAGTACAGATGCATGTCCAGCGAATACTCATATCGAAAGAAACTACACTGATTGTGGTTTGACTTGTCAAAATCGAAATGGTACTGGAACTTGTTCGATACAAACTGTTGGATGTGTTTGCGATCCTGGTTATTTTCGAAATGGAAACAATGGTCCATGTGTAAAAGAATGCGATTGCGGTTGTTTGGATTCGAATTCAGCGTATCATGCTGTAAGAATTCGTTTGCATTGTTTTTTTATAAATCGAATTCTTGTTTAGGTCGGCGAACGATGGAATGGAACATGTACGAGTTATATTTGTAATCGAGGTGGTATCATTCAAGCACTCGGAACGATCTGTAATATTAGTAAGTAAACATTGTTAAATGTACTAAAAGAAGAAAAAAAACATTTTTGTTTCTTTTTTTGTAGGTGTCATACCTCCACAAAGTAAGTTTTGGTATTGTTTGAGTATGATTTTGTCTAAAATTGGAATTTTTAACTAAAAGCAAATGGTAATTGGAGCGATTGGCAAGATCCAACGCCCGTAGTTTGTTCAGCTACTTGGTAAATATCATTATTTTTTCCTTTTCTAATTTCGTATTTATTTATTTATTTTAGTGGTAATGGTACTCGACCACAGTGAGTTAATTGGTGCCCGTTGATTTCTTTGTTGACCTACTTTTCTCGAAAATTTAGATATCGAACATGTCAAGGTACACAAGGTGGTGGCGCCTATTGTTCTGGCTCAGGTGTACGATTAGTTAGTTGTACGACGGATATCATATGTCCAGGCACAGATACTTGGAGTGGCTGGTCAGAATTTAGTCCGTGTAGTGCCACATGTGGCAATGGTACTCGAGTAGCCTATCGAAACTGTACGCCATCAGCAAATGCTGCATTAGCTGGTTCGTCGACTTGTGGTAACGATTCAAGCGTTAGTATAACTAGTTGCTATGCTGGAGCTTGTCCAGGTACGAAATTTTGTTGCTCTTTTTAAGAATGAATGAATGAATTTATTTCTTCATTTGATTTTAGTTAACGGTGCATGGACACCATTTAGTTCGTATTCAACATGTTCAGCAATTTGTGCGAATGGTGTTCAAGCTAGTTATCGAGAATGTCGAAATCAAACGTCGGGTGGTTTAACATGTACAGGCTATGGTTTACAATTTCAAAATTGTTCAGGATTTAATGATTCTTATCAATGCACTGGTTTGTATTTAAATCGAAAAATGAAATTTATCTTGTATAATAATTTCTATTAGCAATTGGATATTGGAGTAATTGGACTAGTTTATCGACTTGTTCAGTATCATGTGGAATCGGGTATCAATATCGAACGCGACAATGTTTAGGCGCAGGTTTTGGTTGTGTTGGCGAAGCAATTAGTACAACAACTTGTGATACAAACGTAACTTGTCCTGGTGTGTTCAGATGATTATTCAATTGAAAATGAACAACATTTACTTCTGTTTTCTCGTTTCTAGTTGATGGGACTTGGACAGCATGGACTACTTGGTCATCTTGTCCAGCAACGTGTGGTACAGCAACTATTTATCGTATGTTATTAATAAGAAGATAGTTGATGAGGAAATGATGCCTATTTGTTTGTTAGGAACACGTAATTGTAGTGGTGCATCAAATGGTGGAGTGTGTTATGGTTCTGCAGTAGATACTCAACTATGTGATACGAATATTAGCTGTTCAAGTTAGTCGATAGAATTCTTATGTTTTGAGCAAATTTTTGCCTATTTATTTTTTTAGGTTTTTCCGAAGATCCAAGTAAAATTCGACAATCATATTTATTTGTTTATTTTTCATCACTTTTTCTTTTGTTAAATTAGTTAATGGTGGCTATGAGGATTGGTCGAGTTGGAGTAGTTGTTCGAGTACCTGTGGTCAAGGTACACAAGTGCGAACGAGGTTCAACAAATTCGATTTAATTTTTCTAATTATTCAATCAAAAATCTTGTCATGTCTAGATCATGTACAAATCCAGTACCAGCAAATGGTGGTAATTTCTGTCCTGGAGCTCCTATTGAAGCTCAATCTTGTAATTCAAGTCAATTGTGTCCGATTGATGGCAACTGGGTAGCTTGGTCCAATTGGTCAGATTGTAGTGGAACATGTGGAACTGGCACAAGATCACGAACAGTAGATTCAAAGAGAATGATGCAACGAAACAAGATTAATGATTTCTTTTGTTTAGCGTCTATGTGCAAATCCTCCGCCAGCCAATGGTGGTCAACAATGCGAAGGTTCAGCTGTTGACATTCAAGATTGTACGACGAATATTGAGTGTCCTGTCGATGGTGTTTGGGGAGATTGGTGTATGTGAATGAAACGAAATTTTTGAGCAATAGAAACAAAAGAAAAAACTGAATTATTTTAGCTTTGACTGTTTCATGTTTTGGTATCTGTGGTACTGGTGTAGAAATCTATACACGAAATTGTACGCAACCGATAGCCGGTGGACTTATTTGTGCAGGTCCAACGAAAGACGAACGAGCTTGTAATCTGAGTCGACCATGTCCAAGTATGAATGAGGTTTAATTGAGAAAAAAAAACGAACATTTCGAATGTTTAGTCAATGGTGATTGGAGTAGTTGGAGTAGTTTTACAACGTGTAGTGTTACTTGCGGTGTTGGAACTTATTCTCGAGTAAAAAAATGTTTTTTATTTGAATACTATCTAATAAATATCGAATTTAGGTTCGTGAATGTAATAATCCAGCACCATTATACGGTGGAGATCTTTGCGTTGGTCCAGCATTGGAAACCGCTTATTGCTTAACAAATGTTTCTTGTCCTAGTAAATTTCGTTCAACCCTCAAAAAAACAAAAAATTAATAAATTGATGCTATTTTTTAGTCGATGGTGGATGGACTAGTTGGAGTTCGTGGACAAATTGCTCATTGAATTGTTCAGGTGGCATACAGACGCGAACAAGGTATAATTCAACTAATGAATATATTTTTCTGTTAACTGAATAACTCAATTATTCAATAGAAATTGTTCGAATCCAACACCAGCAAATAATGGTGCACCCTGTGTTGGTTCAAGTTATCAATATCAAACGTGTAATGACGATGTTCCTTGTGTCGTTTGTAAGTGAAAGGGAATATTCAAAAAAAAAAACTAATAAAATTTTATCTTTCAGTGATTACGGGCGATCCAGGTAGAGTTTTGAAATGAGAGTGTCATCTTTTTTTGTTCATGCTTAATCAATAGTAAATGGAACGTGGGGTAATTGGTCAGTATGGGGACCCTGTTCAGGCACTTGTGGTAATGGAAGTCAAACAAGTAAGCAAATGAAATTTGAGTAAATTTATGTGAGAAAAACAAAATTTTATTCTCCTCAGGATATCGTAACTGTTCGGGACAGTATAATGGCGGTGTGCCATGTATCGGTGCTAGTATTGAGTATCAAACGTGTGCAACTGGTGTTACGTGTCCAATTGATGGTGGTTGGTCGGATTATACCAGTTATGGACCATGTTCAGCAACGTATGAAATTAAAAACAAAAAACTAGGAAAACGAACTATTTCTTCTAGATGTGGTAATGGTACACATGTACGTACACGTAATTGTAATAATCCTTATCCACAATACGGAGGTTCACAATGTGTTGGTGATTCGAAACAAGTCGAAACTTGTGCATCGAATGTGACTTGTCCAAGTAAAATGAAATGATTAGAGAAAAATGAAGCATATACGCATATTTCAGTTGATGGTGGTTGGTCAACTTGGGCTGAATCTCCCTGTTCATCAACATGTGGAATTGGCTATCGTGTTCGTCAACGGTAAATGAAATTTAATTTACAAAAAAAACAAACAAATAAATTAAATCGTCTTTATAAAATTAGAAATTGTTCGAATCCAACACCGCAATTTGGCGGTACGTTTTGTATTGGCTCAGCCATTGATACTATTCTTTGTAATGTTTCAAATGTTACTTGTCCAAGTAAATTTCTCAATTAAATCTTTCGACAAAAGAAAATAATTGTCATGAAATTTCCTAGTTATGGGAACTTGGGGTGACTGGATAAATGCAACCAGTTGTTCAGTAAGAACACGCATTGATCATTTAGATATTTGTATCTCAATATGTTTCGATAGGCTTCATGTGGCTATGGTATTCGTGTACGTAATCGAACATGTCTTCCACTTGGCACAACCAATTGTGTTGGCAGTTCAGTGCTCGTCGAAACATGTGACTCAGGTTTTACTTGTGCAAGTATGTGATTTCGATTTTAGACTGTTTCGAAATTGATACAAATATTTTATTTTATATTTTCAGCACCAGCACCATGGAATTCCAGTAAGTTCCTTTTATCGACATGTCAACTAATCTAAATTCGATCTATAGCGAATGGTAATTGGAGTGACTGGTCGGATTGGTCATCATGTTCAGTTAGTTGTGCCAATGGTACACAATATCGAACAAGGTAAAAACAAAACATTACGATATGAAAAGAAAAATCTTTTGTTAATTTGAAAAGAGCTTGTAATAATACGACACCAGCTCAAGGCGGATCGGCATGTCGTGGCGATCCTCTCGAAATTCAAGCTTGTCAAACAGATGTAGCTTGTCCAGTCAATGGCAATTGGTCGGCATGGTCGAGTTATTCACCTTGCAGTACAACTTGTGGTCCTGGTATTCGAACACGAGTTAGTTGACATTCAAATCTTGAGTTTAGTATTCAATTGACGATGCATTCATTTAGATTCGAGCATGTAATAATACAGATAATTTTAATGAATTATGTATTGGTCCAGCTATGGAAACAGCTGTTTGTAATGCAAATAGTACATGTCCTCGTGAGTTGAAATAGATAATGAGAAGATACACGTAAATATAAATATTTTGTTTAATTAAACGTTTTAGGTGCCGGTGTTTGGCAACCTTGGTCGAATTGGAGTACGTGCAGTGGTAGTTGTGGTACTGGAATTCAAGTTCGGTACGAGATGTTTACAATTTGTCACACGTGCTAATAAACATATATGATTGATTTTCAGTACACGTTTTTGTAATGTAACAGCTGGCGGTGAACAATGTTCGGGTTCAACAATTCAAAGTCAACTTTGTGATACGACAGTTGCTTGTCCAGGTTGAATGATCAAACGTCATATTTCTTTTATTTGAAAATTTTCTTGATTTATACTTTAGTCGATGGAGGATGGAGTGATTGGGGAGAATGGACTGATTGTTCGTCGGGTACATGTAGCACTGGTACACGATATCGTTATCGAGAATGTGATAATCCATTGCCTTCGAATGGGTAAATTCAAAAAGACAAATCGTCAATTGTTTGTATTTATGTGTTTGATTTCTTAGTGGACAACTATGCCCGGGCTCGACAATGGAAACTATGCTTTGCAATGGTACAGCAGTTTGTCCGATAGATGGTAATTGGGCAGCATGGACTGATTGGACAGCATGTTCATCAACATGTGCGGGCGGTCGTCGTTATCGATATCGAAATTGTACAGAACCAGCGCCATCCAATGGTGGTATATCGTGTGTTGGAGCATCGGTTGAAGTCGATGGCAGTTGTGGAAATACTACTTGTGGTATGTTGAGAAATGATTTGAGATTGATGAATTTTTCTTTTCTGATATTTAGGCGCCAATCCATCGCTTCGTAAGTTTTCGAAATAGAACAAAGCAAATGTTTGAAATTGATTTTGACTGATTAATAATTTAGCCATTGGTGTTTGGAGTGATTGGCTCACATGGTCAAGTTGTGCTGCAACATGTAAGATTATTTTATCTTTTTGGAAAAATATTTATTCGAAGTTTTTTTGTTTTGTTTTTAGGTGGACTTGGTATTCGTCGACGAGTAAATCCAAACAAAACTTTTATCAATTATCCTGTTTTTCTGTTCTCTCGCTAGATTCGAACGTGTAATACTACTGGTCTGCCTTGTGTTGGTTCGAATTATGAACTGGAAACGTGCAATTCAACAATTCCTTGTCCTGTCGATGGAGTTTGGGGAGATTGGAGTAATTATACAACATGTACGGCATCGTGTGGGCAAGGTATTCGAACACGAACTCGACTCTGCACGAATCAAGCTTATGGCGGTCAGACCTGTTTCGGTTCGGCAGCACAAACAGAATCGTGTAGTTCGAATGTCAGCTGTCCAGGTTCGTGTTCAATATATCGAACAAAAAAGAAACGAAAAAAGTGCCTTTTTTTTCTCTAGTTGATGGTCAATGGACAACGTGGAGTTCAGCTAGTCCATGTTCGACTACATGCGGTACTGGATATGTACGTGTTTGCTATTTATTTGTTGGTATTGCGAATAAATTTTGTTCGTTTTTAAGACGGTTCGTACACGTTCGTGCACACAAATCGTTTCGACATTTGGTGGTGCTCTCTGTCCAGGTTCAGCTTTTCTCTATGAAACATGTTCATCTCCGCAAAATTGTTCAAGTAAATTCTCTTTCATATTTGTTTTGTCTTCTGAACTCGAATGAATATTTTTAAATAGTCGACGGATCATGGAGTGCATGGGCACCTTGGTCATCATGTACAGCAACGTGTGGCAAAACAGCACGAAAATATACAACTCGAACTTGTAGTAATCCAGCGCCCTTATACGGTAAATAGATCGAAACAAAAATAACGACATTGTTGTTATTTTCTTCTTCGCAGGTGGTTACGGTTGTGAAGGCGTTGGAATCAATATAACAAACTGTACTGAATTAGCTGATTGTCCAGGTAGAAAGAATTTCGATTGACAATTTGTTATTTGAAGATCTTTTTCAATTGATTTCAATTAGTTTGTTCATCGAATGAAGTTTATGTCAATTCAACGAGTCCGACATGTCCAGCACTTTGTTCGAATCCATCTGACACGACATGGTGTGGAACAACACCAGGTTGTCTATGTCGATCACCGTACGCTTGGAGTGCAGCGAAGAATGCTTGTGTTCTATGGTGCGATTGTGGTTGTTACGGCAAAGATAATGCTAAACATGCAGTACTTTTTTCTTATCACTCTCAAAACAAGCAAAACAAACTTTTGAATTGATTTCTTCTAGCTCAATTCTATTTGGCAAGAAGATGGTTGTAATGTATATCAATGCATCGCATCCAACAGTAGTTCAGATCCGAATCCGTTACCAGTTTTAACCAGTAGTAACTGTTCGAGTACGATTTTGTTCTGATTACTTGATATTCAATTAGTAAAAACTATTTGTTTGTTTTCTATTATCAAATAGATTGTTCGTTTTATTCTTGGTCAACTTGGTCGACATGCAGTGTTACATGTGGTCAAGGTACTCAAACACGTAATCGATCGTGTTTATATTTGAATACGAACACGCCATGCAATCGTTGTTCGGGCGATAGTGTTCAAACACAAGTCTGCCAACAATCCGCTTGTGAAGGTCAGTTTTGTTCTTCGAATTAATAAATTTAGTTTTTTTTTTTCGTTTTTTCTAGTTTGTCAATTGGGTCCATACGTAGCAGCGACTGATTGTTCGAAAACATGTGGTAATGGCACACAAGCAATGAATCGAACGTGTCTTAATATTGCTGATACAAGCTCATCGGTTCCTACAACTTGTTCAAATCCGAGTATTTGCGGAACGTATAATGCTTCAACGCGAAATTGTAATCCCGATGTTTGTATAAGTAAGTATTTTCATTGACAAACGATGAGAATAGAAGTTATGAAATTGAATATTTTAGTTTGTACGTGGTCAGCTTGGGCTAATTCACGATGTTCGGTTACATGCGGTACAGGAACGTATACACGACAACGTTTCTGTCAGGATCAATTTTCAAATAACTGCACGAATTGCACACCGAATAGTGATACAGTCGGTACTCGGCCATGCTACTATCCGAATTGCACAAGTAGAATTTGATGACATAATTTTCTTGCAAAACAAAAATCATTTTGTTTCGTCTTAGGTCGTCGACGACGTAGTGTTATCGAATGGCTCTCATCATGGTTCGAAGCTTAATGACAAAGTTGAGATATATATATATAAGTATTTCATAGATTGACTATTATTATCTTTTAAATGTTTATTTTCTTCTGTGTGTGTTTCTATTCAAGTTTTTTTTTTCTTAACTTTATTTTTCTTTACAAACTAATACTTGAAAAAAATTCATATATTTTTTTTATTCGATTCAATAAAATATTTTTTTTCAATCGTGAATATAATATTGTCCATACAAATTTTGCTTCGATTATTCTTCAAGTATCCATCATACTGTTTTTTACCTTGAACCATGTTTTAACACTGCAATGAAATACGAAGGTAATGTGAAAAAGTGCACGTATATTTTTCTTCCGTTCTTATCTGTCCCACCCATCATCTTTCCCATTTTTCTGTCCCATTCGTTAATCAAAATAAGAAGTAATTAACCCTAAATTACCCACATATTTTGACGGCGTTTTCTACAAGGATTTCTTTTCTTACTTAATATCAAAATCTAAATAAAATTGAATCAAGGCTGACCTATTGATTATTTTCAATACTCATTTTACCAGTAGTTGTGAGTGATACAATTTTTGAATACCTTTCATATGAATATATATTAATTATACGGACGCCATTTTTGAATACTAAGTTTGTTAATTTATAATAATTAATTTATTGTATTTTTTTTCGCTTAATCTTCAGGCTCTTACCATCATTTCATTTCCAATATGTAATTAACTTTCGAAGGTTTCATCTTATTTTTCAAATTAATGCGAATGAAAACAAACATGACGAAAATAAAAAACAAAGGTAGGAGGTAATAGCTATTTGGACGTATAAATACGAAGGTAAATCGTCATTGAAATTCATTTCTTCAATCGTCTAAAGGTTTGCTAGGCTATTGATTACTTACTAAAATGGGAAGAAATATTCTCAATTCGGTCTATGTTATTATGTTAATCATAGGAATGGTACCAAAGGAAGTAGAACCACGTACTACAATTCATTTTCGATAAAATTATATAATAATGATATAACTTCTAGCAATAGTTTAAATAGCCATATGATTGTGAAACTAATTCATTGTCTAAATTATCCTCATTTTATAACATGAGTTCCTACAAAGCAAACTACAATACTGATATTCACAGTCTAGCATATATTTGACCATAAATATTCTTGAGAAAACATTCTGTTTCACTCATATTGTGGAATATTTGATACATCAAACACATAATCAATGATCATAGAGTAATACTAAAACAAAACTTCGCTGAAAATTATTCAAGTCAAATAGTTAATTAAAAAATAGTTTACTAATCAAAGATTTACTTGAAGTCATTTAAATAGTAGAACACAGTTTTTCTAAATATCATACAATTATTACTTTTGACAAGTGATATTTTACAATTGAAATAAGTTCGAGACAGAATAGATGAAATAGATGAATACAACTTTCCTATCAAAGATTTACAAATTATTTATACTAAGAATAACTATTGAAATCGAGGATATACAACGAAATATATTCTAATACTTGAATCGAACATTTATCGTAATGATTCATAAAGTTATTTCATGCTTAAGAGCTATTTCAATGAAACTCATTGAGTTATCCTCTTCGAAATAGTCGAACGAAATTCTTTTACATAGCATTAATTTTACACCTATTCCCAAACGCACTATGACACTGAAAGCAATTTACGATTAATTACTAATATAGTTGAACAGAATTCTACTAGTAATCATATGCAGCCTATCTAAAACTAATATAAAAGGAAAATAGAATAAATTAATTTTCAATGCAAGACGAATACTCGAACAGAACTCTAATGAAAGATATTCGTTTATTTTAAGTAAGAAAGTCAAATCCATAGATGCAACAGTTTGAGTCAAAATGACTAACATATCGGAATATGATCATGATGAAAATCATTCAATGGTTATTCTGTAATAATAATAAAAGTAATAAGAAAATAAATCGAGTTCAAGTAAATAATATACTTGAATGAGATTCTACTCGCAATTATTCAGTTTCTATCAGCAATCAAGAGAAATATGAGAAATCAAGGATTCAGATTAAAACAACTAGCATAGCTGAATAGTATTCTATTAGAACTGAGCCATTTGCTATCTCGAACGAAAACAAATGTAACAACGAAGGAAATTGCATAAAAATGAATAAAATATTTCAACTGAACTCTTATGAAACTAATTCGTTTTCTATTTATAAACGAGGTCTATGTCAAAAATCGAAGAAAATCAATAAGAAAAACCAACATATTTGAACGGAATTTTCTTGATAATGATTCGTTTTCTATTGATACACGAGACCTATATTAAAATAGAAGAAAATAAATCAAAAGTAATCAATATATTTGAACGAAATTTTCTTATTAATGATTCGCTTATTATTCATACAAGAAACACAAATGAAAATAACAGACATTGAATCGAATTGATAGAACATAATTGTCTAGGTCTGTTCTTTCAACAATTCGCCCATTATTTGTAAGATGCATGAATAATAAAATGAATAAAATTCAATATGAATCACTAAGATAGTTGAACGAAATTATGCTCCAAACAGTTCATTTATTACATGACAAACCAACGCGAAGACAAATGCGCAAGTAATTAGGTAAAATAAGTTAGATATTTGTATAGAACATTGATCAATGTGATTCTTTTGCTATTCATAACAAAGACATATGCAAAAATACAACAAAATTTAGTTAAAGTGAATAAGATTTTTGAATAGAATTATGGTGAAAATGATTCGCATTTTATTTCTAATGAGGACAATTATGGTGGTTCATTGAAATGATTCAAAGTCTCTAAGATATACAAACAGAATTCTTATAGATAGCATTTTTCTATTACTTACTACTAGCAACTATATGAATATGTGCAATATGATAACTAAATGAAACAAATATTTGAATTCAACTTTAGTACACATTATTCGTTTGCTATTTCAAATCAATACATAAGTGAAATTCTTCTACAATTGACTCGAACTTATAGGGAGATATGAACAGATCTTTAATGAAAATAATTCATTTAATATTTATTATATCGATAAATATGAAAATAGAATATATTAAACGATAGTAATTTAGTTATTTGAACTTCAATCTGGTGAAAATGATTTGTTTATTGTTTGCAACAAAGATGTAAGTCGAAATGAAAAAGAATTAAATCGAAATGAATGAGATATTTGAACAAAACTATGTTGAAAATTATTTTATTGTTATTTGTAACGAGGAAATGTACAAACGTAGAGTAAATCAGATTATTATGAGCTCAATATTCGAATACAATTCTACTGAAAACAATTCACATGTTGTGTGCAAAGACACAATCTCAGAAACTGGAAGCTTTTCAATTGAACTAATTAAAATACATGGGCAAAACATTTTTAGAAATAATTTATTTTTTATTTTCTGAGGTAGATATATGCAAAAATAGAAGACGTTGAATTGAAGTGATCGAAAAAATTGAACATACATCTACTGCAAATGATTCAATTCTCATGTGTTAAAATTCATTTGTGAAAGTAGTCAAAAGAGAATCAAAGTGAATAGAATACCTCAACAAAACTCTTATAGAGATGATTTATTTGTGATTGAAAAGACAGATCATTGTTGAAAGGAGACAAATTATATCGAAACGTTTATGATATTAGAACTTTACTCTAATATAAATGATTCATTTATTATTTTCATTGCAGTAACACATAAGAATGTAAAAAAATAAATAACATGCAGTGAAATATTCGAAGAGAACTTTTCTGAGAATCGTTCGTCTGTTATCTGAGAGACGATATATTTCTAAATTGGACGTAACTAACTATCCACGATATAGTTACTTGAATGATCGTTTAATAGCAACAATTCTTTTATTATTTCGAAATAAAATAAATAGACAAAACGAAAGAAATTGAGTCAAGATAGAGATGATAGTGGGACGAATACATGATTTTGGAATTGGTTCATTTGTTGTTTGCATAAAAAATAGATATGAAAGTGAAATATATTAATAGAAGATGATATGACGATATTTGAACATAGATTTGATGAAAATTATGTATCTACTATTTGAAACGAAGAGTATCATAAAATTAAAAAAGATTGTATCAAAGTAACTAAAATATATGAACTGAACTCTTATGAAAATGATTCTTTTCTTATTGATAGATAGGATAAAATATGAATATAGAAGAAATTCATTCAAAGTAAATCAAATATGTGAATCACATTGTACTAACAATCATTCGTTTGCTATATATTGCAGGAACTAATTTACAAATGGAAGAGATAACGAGCAAAGAGACTAATATATTTGAAAAGTATATTGGTGAAATTAATTCGTTTGTCTAGTTGAAAACACCTTCTCAAGCGAATGCAAGTAATTGATTTACAATGCCTCTAGTATGTGAACAAGAATCTGGTTACAATAGTTTCTTTCTTGTGTACTGCAAAAACAAATAGAAGAAAAGAAATAATTAAATCGGTAATGAACGGAATATGCGAATTCATTTGTACTAAGATGTTTCATATGTTATGTGCGACTAAGAAAATATGAATATGGACAAAATAGTATGTAAACTATCATAATAGTTATATAGAGTCGAAACGTTTAAAACAATTCGATTATGACTAACGAACAAGATTATGGTAAATTAGTAGAGATTCTATTCTAGTTGTTGCAATATATGAACTGAAATTTTCTATAAATGATTTACTTATCATCTATAAGTTGGATATTTTCAATAAGGAAGGAATTTCTATCGAAGCGACTATGATATTTGAACATTACTATAATCAGAGTTATTCATCTAATATTTAGAATGATGAAAAAAGTGAAAATCAATGAAATTAAGTCGAAATGACTCTTATATTTGAAATGAATTCTGGTGAAAAGAATTCGTTTATTATCTGCAAACGATGACACATATGAAATTGGAGAAAATTAAACAAAATTAGTGAAGATATTTGAATATTATTCTATTAAAATTTGTTTAATTTCAATTTATAATGGTACAGAACTCGAAAAATGAACATAACTAAAAGGAAATGAATAGAGTACTAGAACATAATTCTACTAGAAATAATTCGATTGATATTTGCTAGAGATTAGATATATGAAAATGGAGGAGTTTAAATCGAAATGATGAGAATAGTTGACTAGGATTTTGATGAGATTTATTCATTTATTATTTTTGAATGGAAGTTAAATATGAAAATTGAAGCAATTGAATGAAAATGAAGAGCATTGATGAACAAAATTTTGCTAATAATCATCCATTGAGCACTCCTTACTAAGAAATATGTTGCAGTAACAGAAACTAAGTCGAAATGATTGAAATAGTTGAATTGAATTGTTATGACCATTGTGCATTTTTTATTTCTTCAGAGGAGGCATGAGAAAGTACAGGAGATTTAGGATGAGTTATTGAAATAGTTGAATAGAAATCTTATGGTGTTTATTCAGTTCACCCTCAAATAATTAAAGAAATTAGCAAAGTCAGAAAATATCGTTCTGACTGATTGAGATATATGAATACGATCTTCCTCACAAAACTTCATTTCTGATTTCTGAATATAAAATCTACAAAAGTGAAAAGATACGAATGGATTGATTACGATAATTGGATAGAATTTTAGTAAGATTCGTTCAATTCTTACTTCTGATGAAAATATGAGTGAAAATTGAAGACATTTAAATCGATCAAATGCAATAGAGGAAAAGGAACATTTTATAAAGTATTCATTTTTTAGTTCTGTCGTGATCAAACGTGACAGTGAACAAAAATGATTAGAAATGAGTACAATATTTGAATAGAAATCTGCTGTAAATTATTTATTTTTTATTTTTCATATTGTAAAATATGAAAATAGATGAAATTGAATCAAACTAAGTAGAATACGTGAACAGAATCTTATTAAAAATAATTCAACTGTGTTATTGGCAGGAAAAGTCAATATGAAAACTAGACGAATTGAGCGATATGATTCGAATATTTGTATAGAGTCGTGTTGAAAATAGTTCGATTATTCATGGTAAGGTGAGAGCACGTATGAAAATTCAAGAAGTTCAATGAAGAGGATTCAAATATTTGAACTGAACTCTGCTAAAAATAATTCTTCTATTATTTCCATGCAAATCAAACACGAAGTTGAAGAAAGTTGAGTGAAAGTCACTCATCTATTTGAATCGAACTATGATAGAAATTATTCGATTGTGCTAATAACATGAAAGACAAATGTGAATATGGAAGATTTGCATAAATACAACTGAGAAATATTTGAACTAAACTCTACCAAATAAACTATTCGTTCATAACTAGATTGGAAAGTAAATATGAAAATAGAGGAAGTTGAATGATATGGCACAGATATTTGAACTGAATTCCGACGTGCTCTTTAAAACTAATTCGATTGTTTGTGGTCAAGAGAACAAATATAAAAATGAACGAAGCGAATAAAAATAACTAAGATATACATGAACAAAATATTCTTAAAACTAATTCGATAGCTATTAAAAATGTAATGTCATGTATAGACATACACGAAATTGAATCCTATTAACGAAAATAGTTGTATAGAATGTTGCTGATACTTATTCATTTACCATATATATATAAATAAGTAATTAGAAAATAAATAGCAGAGTGCAAGTCACTGAAATAATTTATCAGAATCCTTTTTCGATTTATTCATTTGTTATTAGTGAATGTAAATGACTAGTGTATATTTGACGATGTTTAATAACAAGTGTTTATATGTGAACATTGTTTTTGTGGCTATCATACTTAATACGTATGATTTGAACAGTATGAGCTGTCAACGAACATCATTGATAGATCTATTAGATAATTGAATAGTGTTTTTATAACAATAATTCATCTGTTACACATATTGAGGAAAACATTAAGAATTGAGAAGATAGAATAAAAGTGATTAAAATATCTGAATAGTCTATTCGAAATCATAATATTCAGTTCTTCGTTCACATAGATATAAATCTAAACATACAAACATTTTGTTTGAGTAACTGTAATAATTGGACAGAAGCTCAATGGTTATCATTGTCTACGTGATATTTGTTGTAAAAAATAAATCGATAATAAAAGCATCTAGTTTGAGTAGTAGTATAATAATTGAATCAAATTTTGCATTTAATTTTTATTCATTTTGTATTTTGAATGATAAAATACATCAAAATTCATAGGCTTATTGAACGGTTATACTGCAATAGTTGAATGAGATGTTTATAATATTCATTCATGTGATATTTTTAACCAGAACAAATGTGAATATGAATGCATATAGTTAAAGATATTAGAATAAACGAACGGAATGTTTATATGAGTTGTTTAGTTTTCATATCTAGTCTTTATAAATGTAAAAATATGAAGAATTAATCATAAAATGGATATGAATATAGAACAAAGTCTTGTTATAGTTTATTCGTTTCTTATTTCTAATACTAATAAACATTAAACTGAAAAAGATTGTCTCGAAAAGATTGTAATAGTAAAACAAATTTTTGATATAAGCTATTCATTTGTCACTTCTACTATTGACAAAGCGGAAAATACGAAGAATTAATCGCAATGGATATGAATATAGAACAAAGTCTTGTTATAGTTTATTCGTTTCTTATTTCTAATACTAATAAACATTAAAATGGAAAAGATTGTCTCGAAAGAATTGTAATAGTAAAACAAATTTTTGATATAAGTTATTCATTTTTCACTTCGACTATTAACAAAATGGAAAATATGAAGATCTAGTAAAAGTAAACTTCGGAAAATCGAACAGAATTCTGGTACAAATTGTTCATTTCTCATTTCTACCGTTGACAAATACAAAAATAAGAGAATTATATCTCAAAGATTGTAATAATCGAATGAAATTTTTATATAAAATATTCATGTATCGTTCCTAAAACTTACAAACATTGATATAATAAGATTTTCTGCAAAGCGATCGCAATAATTGAATAAAGTTTTGCTGATAATCGTTCACTTCGTATTTCATCTAAAAACTAACTATTAAAATTTGAATTATTTAGTCAGAATAAATTGAATAGTAGAATACAATTTTGCTGATAATCATTCATTTTTTACGTTTTTCTTACATTTATAGTATAGTGAACATGCAAAGATTTAAGTAAGCTAGTTGAAATAGTTGAATTGAATATTTATAATATCGATTATTCATCTATGATTTTGAATGATGATAAATATAACATATGAATACATTTAGTTCAAATAACTAAAAATAATTGAATAAGATTTTGCTATCAATTATTTATTTATCATTTTTTACATTGACAAATGTTAAAACAGAAATAGCCTTCCAACGATAGGATATAATAATCGAATGCAATGTTGGTGATAATCATTCATTTTTAGTATTTATTATAAAAACGAATTTGAAATCAGATAAGTTTATTTGAGATAACTGAATTAATTGAATAGAACTATACTGCTAATGATTCATTTGACATTTATTATCTCATATTATAGTAAAAAATATAGAATTTTAGTCCAATTGATAACAGTAGTTGAATAGAATGTTCCTAATTCATATTCAATTGTTGCATATTATGACTGAAAATGTAAGAATGTGTTAACCGTAGTAGAAATCGGTGTAATATTTGAAAGAAATCATGCTAAGATCTATACCTTTTTTATTTTAAATAGCGAGAAACGTAGAGATAGAAGAAAGTAAGTTGATGTTACCAGCATATCCAAACGGAAAACTAGTAATAATTATTCATTTATAAATGACGCATATAGAAGAAAGATGAGGGCGAAAATAATTTGGTCGAAGTATGTAGTAATTGAGCAAGATATTGGGTCTAGATATAATTGATTTATTGTGTATAATCATGAAAGCTGTGAAGACAGAAGAGAATCAGTAGAAATCTCCAGAATAGCTGAATAAGCATATAGTTTGTATCATTTATTTATTGTGAGCGCAATTATATACAACATTCGGAGAGACAAATTGATAATAAATGAAAAGAATAAACGAATGAAATCTTTGTAGTGACCGTTCGCTTGAAATGAGAACTTTATACCATGTAATAGATTATGCATGTCATTAGAGAAGTAATGAAATAATGGAAATATACTATGAATCGATTCAATATAGTAGTATAATTATCATTTTGATTGCTTCGAAACGTACTTCTCACGGGTGTTATATGTATATGTGAACAAAATTATAACAGTAGTTTCATACATTGTCTGTAAAATATTGTTGATTACAATAAAAATAGTAATATAAACTCGTAGTAGCGAAATAGATGAATGGTAATATTTTTGAAAAAATTCTTTTCCTATACAAAATGTTTTTGTGATAATTTTTTACAAATCTATTTGAGAAGAGAGCAACATTGTTGAA
>ERZ781398.1698-NODE-1698-length-20118-cov-4.199123_pt1 | contig 20118 bp, 23 predicted proteins | sample MGYA00433077_ERZ781398 | MGnify/ENA primary metagenome ERZ781398 (study PRJEB29847, sample SAMN06458254) | wastewater metagenome | isolation source: Wastewater bioreactor | place: South Africa: Cape Town | study: EMG produced TPA metagenomics assembly of the... | reverse complement strand
GGCGGTTATGATAAATATTCAAAGAAAGTCATTCTTCATGCTTCATTAGAAAATATACGCACGTAGATTTTATCCTTTACTCAGAGTTATTCATGTCGAACATATCGACAAAAAAAAACAAGCTGCCTTTTTCACACTTTCCTACTCTATCGTATCCCTAGTTGATGATACATTCACGTCGAGTAAGTGTACATTTCGATAGAATAGAAATTTGACGAATTTTTGTTTTATTTATTTATTTATTTTCGAATATAAATGAATAAAATAGGTGAAGAAAAAGAAAGCAAACGAAGATCTTGAACGGATTGATGTACGTATGTTTAATTACATATGACGTGTATTACCAATGATCATGCCCGCTTGTGATGCACCTTTGTTGTATCCATATTGGGTACTGATGACTGCATTACCTTGATTTAAGACTTCAGCAGAAAATGTTCGTTCATTTTTTTCACTTTCTTTTGGACCTAAGCCACGTAATCCTTGTTTTTGTGCCTAAACGACGAATGACTTCAGAGAAAATAGAGATTGTTAATCGATGATTACTTTTCGACCGAGAGCAAAAAGACAAAGAATAACTTGATGAAGATTCATTTTTTCATAGAGATCAACAGTTTGAAATGTTTCGGAATCGGATAAACCGTAGGTTCGTGCAGCTTGAGCAAAACGTGAAATGTTCTCCATAAGTTTAAAACCATTGACACCTAGAGAAAAACAAAATTATATTTTTTGACTTTAAAACACAATTTTTCAAACTTACCACTATTGATTTTTCCAATGGAATTCGGAACAATAACATTCATCAATCTAGACAATAGAGTTTTTTTTTTGTTCGAAATTAGATCATCAATACATACTGACAAAGTTTACGACCATCTTTTAATTGTTCATAGACATTGTCCATATCACCATTTGTATCGAATTTTTCATCAATCATTTCGCTGATCCATTCTAATGCTTCATGAGCTTGTTCAATATCGTATTTCGATTGAATCTATCGAAACAAAAAATACAAGAAATTGTAAATTCAGAAATGTTTCGTTTGCTAGTCAGTCAAATAAGAAAATCGCACTTTTTCCCATGAATCATTAGCAAAACCAGATTTCGTAGCACGAATAACAGAATTCATTGTGTGGTTTCAATTTAAAAGAGAATAAGACTAACAGAATAACGATAGATTTATTTTCTTTTCGACTATGTAACTTTCACATGATATATATACAACGACTGTAGTATGTAGGATGATTATGTAGGAAAGAATGAGAGAGAGAATCAAATTCTTTTTGTTGTATAGGCGTATTAAAACATGTTACAATGGCCACTATGTGAATCATGATGAAAATAAATAGACAAAATACATTCTTCTATGGCAAAACAAAAATCATCTGATTTTCATGACTAATTTTTTTTTTCTTCACAGAAAAAAGGTCATTGCCGATTTGTAATAGTTTATATTGATATTATGTACATACTTTTTCTGCAGCTTCTTTAGCAAAACCGTGTTTATCAGCTCTATCGGCCATTTAATTGTTATTCTATTTGAAATTGTTGGCGAAAGAGGAGAAGAAAAATGTCAGTTGTAAAATGTTTCTTACAAAAATCTTTTATAGTGCAAGGTAATTCGATATCATCGTGTGATATGAGAGAGAAAAAAAAACACCGAAAATAAAATGAATCATCTGTTGACTATTTTTTTCGCATATATGGGCAACAAGAATTGAAAACAAATAACTAAACCTGTATAATCTTAGTTTTATGTCTTTATATCTTGATGACAAATCGTTGAGTCACCTTGAAACAAGAAAATATGAGTCACATCATCACGGTTCATCAAGAAAGAAAGAATGTCAACATTGAAGTTATGAGAAGGTCGATATTTGTTTGCCTACCTATTGCAGATAGTCATCATTGCTCCATCATGACATTCGCACGACGAACGACAAAATGCTCAACTTGGTTTACAAAATATCATACAGTATTACCTGCATTTTCAGCCCGGCTTATTTTTGCATTTCGAACTCTCTTAGGAATTGCTGTAAGTAAATTCGAGAGTGTTCTGAACATGAAAATCGATTGTCACTTTTTCGATTGGCATCTAGTGTTGTGCAGCTTTTACTCTCTCGGCCGTCACTGCAGATTCAATGCAAGGACAAGTCTTATTAGGTGTCAGTTTTATCGTTGGCATTAAAAATACACTCGGTGCTACAATTCAAACTGCTGCTCATCTTTGTATTGCTGGCGGTATAACAACAATCTATTGTCTTCTTATTATCAATTTTATTCCAAAAGATCTCTATTTTGCTGTTGGTTCAACGAATATCTTCGTCTTTTTAATTGTTTATACGAATCTACCGGTAACAATTCGTCGTTATTCAATATTACCAACATGTATTATACTTTTACAATGGTTTAAAAAATCTCATATAAATACAATTTATGTTCTTCATATTTGGGCAGCATTATCAATTGGTGCTTCATTATCAATCCTTGTTTCATGTTTACCATTACCACTTTTGCCAACAGCTTACCGTGAATTAACTATACGTATGAATTTTACAGCTCGACAAATACGTCGTGAAATAACGGCAACGATTTTACTCATATCTGAATATCATAATATACATTTAACTGATAATTTTACTTCTGAAATAAATAATAGTACAAAAACGAGATCAAATGATAATAATAATAATAATAATAATAATAACAGTAATGATGATAATGGAATTGAAATGCCAATTAATTCTTATCGTGAAGATGATTTTTATAATTATTCAACATCATTCGAGAATCTCAAAGATGATTATCTACTTAAAAGTGATATACAAGATTTACATTCCATGGTTAATCGTGAATTAAAAGAAATCGAACGTGCTCTAACAGAAATTTCCTATGAACCATTTTTTATTGTTATTAAATGTGTAAATATAATTCGAAATCTTCTAAGACGTATTCCATTTATTAAGAAATTTATCAATAAACCGTCGACTTTACAAGCACGATTACAAATTTGGGCAACAGGCTTAGTATCAATGCAAAGAACAATGACTGGAATGTTATCACTAGATCATCATCATCATGCATTTGTTGGCCAACGGCAATTGATTAATGTAAAAATATTGAATATTTAATTGTACTTGACGTTTTTTTCTTCCCTTTAGGCAATATCTTTTCTTCTCGATTCAACATTTAGTTTTCTTGATGCAACGCTTCCATATACAACCGTATCATCGAAATCGATCAACCCTCAACTAATAGCAGGCTTTCGAACTAAAGTTGAAGAAGCTCTCGAACAATTCTTCGAAACTTATGCACATATTTACCAACAACCATCTCAAACAGTTACATCGAATACAGATTCAATACGTTTAAATACATTTCTCTTACTTATTCTACGTTTCGTACATGTTACAATAACAGCAGCTGAAACAAGTGAAACACCTGGCAGTCGTCTCGACAATGATATTGAACAAAACATCAACATTTCACCGATGACAATCAATTGGTCAAATTGGAAAGAAGTCTTTTACGACATCGAAGCTTATATCGGCTTAAAACCAACTCTAGCTAAATGTCTACGTGCTATTAAAACAAGTCTCAGTGTTCTTATTTCAGCCATTGTTGTTATAAAATTTCATGATCGTTTACAAGCATACGGCTGGCTCTATTGGGCACCTATGACAACAGCACTTGTTTCCGATTCCTCCGAAGGTAGTACACTTCGTCTTTCATTTCAACGTTTAATAGCTGTTCTACTCGGTTCAACGTATGCTTATATTATCTTTCTTGTTGCACAAGATCAAGTAACTGTTGGCATGTTTATTTCTCTATTTGTTGCACTCATGGGTTATATTAAAACTGATCCAATGAAAGAATATTTTGCTAGTGTTTGTGCACAATCAGCATCGATCATTGTTTTTATATCGAATCAAGAAGGTTTACAGGGATCAAATAAAGCAGTTTTAGCTCGAACAAGTCTTACTTTTCTCGGTATTTTTATTCATGTGTTAATTTCCAATTTATTCTTTCCGATTTCTGCTCGAGCATTGATAAAAAAGAAAGTAAATTCATTGAATTCGTTGATTTTCTTTTCTATCTTGATTTTCTAGGCTATCTTAATGTTAAATAATGTTTCAACTGCATTGAAATCTGCAAGTAATGAATTTTGTTCATTTATTGAACCAACAATACTTCCTGTGTCAACGGATCAACAACAAACACCAGTAAATACAATGAATACACTCGGCGAGACTGAACGTATAGTTGATCAATTTCCTACGCTACTCGAAGAAGCTTTGAATGAGCCGAACTTTTGGAAACGACCATTTATTGAAGTTAAAGATCGTTATAGTGATATATCGAAAACTTTAGAACGAATTATTCTTAGTATTCGTTTTATTGAACGTTGTACAACAATATTGAAAGCTGAAACGAAATTACATTTTGCACAAGAGGCACATTGGCAAATTCGTCGTGCAAGTATTCTTTACAATCAAAATAGTCCGAATCGAACAGTTCATTCGTGGACAATGACAGAATTGCGTAAACAAAAACATTTACAAAATGATCTCGATGTACCACTAACGATATTCATGACTTATTCGCCACATAAATCGAAACGTACCGGAAAAACTTCGATTTGTTCGAATAATTCTTCGGCATCATTTCGAATGAATAATACGGCATCATATCGACCGGTTTTAGAACATATTTTAACATTAGAAAAATGTATTCAACAAGTTCTTTCATTAACAGGACAATTAATCGAAAAACAGGCAACAGTTGATGTCGGTTCGTTTCAATTGAAACATTTCTATCGTGAGGATTCATTTGATGAAGAACAAAAAGAATCGTTCAATCGTCGTCCATCATTCCATTGTAGTACACCATTTCAACCCATAGAAATACCAAAGAAACATTTTCAATTTTGTTCTTGTTGTCATTCGGATAGACAAAGTGATAACCAACCTTTACCATCATTACGTCATGCAGTCGATCTTATGGTTGCTTCGTTAATACAATTTCTCTATGCAAACAATCGTTTTATTCGCACAGAATTAGTTTCAATACAATCAATCGGTGACTATCTTGCTTTTCATACATTATCGTATGCATTTAAGGATTTAGTTGAATCAACAACGGATCTAGCAAAAAATGTTCGACGAATCAAACATATCGATACACGAGCATTAACACATACAGATTAACGCACACAACAAAAAATAATAATTCGAAACAATTTCTCATTTGAATGTTTATTTATTTTCTAGTCGAACTCTTTTCTCTTTCTCTCTCTCTCTCTCTCTCTCTCACATTTATTTGTATTTTTATCTTATATTATAGATAGAATAGAAATGTCTCATTTAACTTCCAGCAACAGATCTTAAAAAATCTTTTATAAATATATTTTTCTGTTCGTTTAATGAATCTTCAGAAGGCTTTTCAAAGTAGACAATCAGATTGTTTATCTTTTTGTTCTATGTTAAATGATCTTATTTCTTTTTTCGTTTCGTTCCAGAATTATTCTATATTAAATTAATGGAACAGGATTTATTCGAATATATTGACGGTTATCGATCATCATGTAAATATCATTCACAAGGAAATGTTAATATAATTCTTTCGGCGCCACATGGTGGGCATCTCTTGCCGGATGATATACCCGATCGAACTGAGGGCATTTGTATGCCGGTAACGAATTCTTCGAAAGAAGAACGTTATAAAACTAGTGTAATTAAAGATAGTGCGACAATAGAATTTGCAGAAAATGTTGCTGAAGAATTAGTTCAACGATGGAATATGAAACCATTTATTGTCATTGGTAAATGGCATCGACGAAAGATTGATTTCAATCGAGATATTCGCGAAGGAACATTGAATCATCCTGAAGCTATCATAGCCTATGAAAACTATCATAGTTATTTAACTGATGCTATCGAACAAGTTAATCGATTGTTTAATAACGGTCTTCTTATTGACATTCACGGACATGCACGAGGAAAGTAAGAATTTCATTTTTAATTAAATTATATGCTTTTTATTTTCAAATCAAGATATACAATGATTGGATATATGTTAACAGGCGATCAATTAAATCGAGATGATTTATCACGTACAACTACCAGCACCACTTTGAAAACATCCATTGATGCTCTATGTCAGTCAGATAGAAATGAACATATTCGTGGTTATAATTCATTCGGAACTATATTCGAACGACATGGATTAGGCACAGCCTATCCATCACTAACAAATCCAAAGCCAGGAACACGAACATTCTTTTCTGGTGGTCATATCATACGAAATTATTGTTCGAAAATAAATGCTATACAAGCAGAATTACCGTTTGATATTCGAACTGGAAACAATAAACGAACAAATGCACAACAATTTGCACATGTTATTATTGAATATATGACAATTAATAATTTATTAGTTGCAAAAGAAAACAAGATGTGAAATTAGTTCATCAATGGTTTTAAGATGAATACTAATCTGTGTTTTTGTTTTAAAACAAAATAAATTGCCAATTCTGAAAATATTTATTTCAATTCAATTTTATTGATCAATCAATTAGATTTTAGGTACACTTTTACGAATAAATTTAAAAGCAAATTGTTGTTTTTTCAATTGTCGTTTTCGTAATGTACGTTTCTTCTTCTTCTTCTTCTTTTCACCATCGTTATTCGAATCGGAATGGTCATTTGTTGTTTTGTTTTTATTTTCTATAACTAATGCTAATCGGTCCTTGAAATGTGGACAATAGCTAAGTAATAATGATGGATTTAAATTATCGATATTTGGATGATGAGCTATCATTTCTAAGGCGCTTTCACATATACGCTCAAGTGATTCATCTGCATAATCATCATCATAGTCATGAATATTTGCTTCATATTGATGTAATCGAGAATGTTGTTGATGGACATCGTCACCGGAAGGTCCTGACACAGGAAATGAATGAATACTTGCAATAATTATGAAAATAAATGGTAGAATGTATGGTGAAAGACGACTAAGAATTCGAGTGAAAATAATGATTTTGATTAATCAAAAAGAAATAGAGCGAGATACTTACTGCATGTTTTGCTATGCCTTTATGTGTTTGAGATAGAGAAATGACTGACTGACTGACTGACTGACAGACTGCTGATTTGAGTATCTTTTATATTAATCATGTAAGTAAGAATAAATTAAAGGATAAGAAACAGGAAAAAGAGAGAGAGAAAAACACAGTGCTTTTAACCAATCAGAAAAAAATGAACGTAGAAAAAGTTACAAAAATTTGTTATTACGAAGCAAAAAAATTCATTAATAAGATAATTGAGTCATGTTTGGTTTCCATTCGTGACGTTTTACATTGTCAACAATGTTAATTAGAAGACTTCATTGAGCTTATTTCCTTTCATTTCTAAAGCTTTGATCTAGGCATCTTAATCAGAGATGACGGAGTCTTGGCCTTGTTTGGTAAAGACGCACATCCACAAAGCATCATCGCAAGTTTTAATTCACGTTTATAAATTTCCAAGACATCAACGACTCCTTGACATCCGTCAACAGCGAGACCCCATAAAATAGGACGGCCTAGAAGAACAGCATCGGCACCAAGTGCAAGTGCCTTGAGAACGTCCGTTCCACGTCGAATACCACCATCAATATAGATATCGACTTTTTTCTTTGTTTGCATCTGTCGAACGGCAGCAACAATATCTGGCAAAGCTTCAATTGTACTGATCGTTGTATCGACTTGTCGAGCACCATGATTCGATACAACAATACCGTCGACACCTGCTTGAACAGCTAACTGAGCATCTTCACCAGTTATTATGCCTTTGACAATAATCGGTAGACTACTGATTTGACGTAACCATTTGATATCCGACCATGTCAATGTTGAATCGAGATTTCTTGCAATATAATCGTTCAATGCTGAGACATGATCGCTTTGTGCTTGTTTCAAACCAGCATCATAGAGATTTTCTAATTGCATATTTTCCGGCAAACGAAAACCATTTCGATGATCAGCTTCACGATTACCAAATCGACATGCATCAACAGTTAAAACTAACGCACGACAGCCGGCGTTTTCAGCACGTTGCACGAGTCGAGTCGTAAATTCACGATCCTTTAAAATATATAATTGAAACCATAATTGCGATGTTGATGTCGGATATTCTTTCAATGCTTGTCGATGTTCGGCAGTAACATCTTCAATTCGTGTTGTTGATAAAGTCGAAAGTATCATAACTGTATTTGCTCGAACAGCAGCACGAGCTGTAGCTCGTTCGCCAGCATCGTCAGCCATACGATGCATGGCTGTTGGCGCAATTAAAACAGGAAATGAACATTTCGTTTGACCGTTGAGTAAAGTAACGGCACAACTATTTGGATCGGTACTATGCGTTGAAACATCGACGAATACGGTTGGACGTAATTGAATACGTCGAAATGCAGCAACATTTTCTTGTAATGTTAATTCGTCATCGGCGCCCGCTCGATAATAATCATAGGCCATTTTCGTGAGTTTTTCTTTGGCTGCTTGATGATAATCTTCGACATTGAGTAGAATTCTCGATGAACGAAGAGCAGTTGTATTTTGAGACAAAGTACTATCGTTCGTTTTCGTTGGTGACATGCTTCTGTACCTGCTATCTCGTCAAATTGTTGTGTCAACAAAGATAGTCATTGAAATTTATGATTACTACTCGCGGCATCTAACTGATACCAATAGTATTCTTCGGATTGGTTTTTACTACATTCAAGTCAAATCAAAAATATCTATCATTCATTCGAAGTATTTATTAGTTTTAATTGAATATGTCTAATCCAATACGTATTTGTATTATTGGCGGTGGTGTTATCGGTGCGTCAATTGCATTTCATTTGTCCGAAGCTGGCTGTTCGCATATAACAATTGTTGAACGAACGAGCATTGCTTGTGGTGCAAGTGGACGTGCAGGAGGTTTTCTCGCTAAAAATTGGCGATCAGGTGCCGAAGGACGATTTTCTGAAGCCAGTTTTCAAGCTCATAGTGAACTTGCTGAACGTTTGAAAAATGAATTTAATATTGATGTCATGTATCGTCGATTAAAAACGCTGAATCTTTCGATTAACGAACGAGACGATCAAACCAAACAGTCCAACAATCATGAATCTGTTCCGAAATGGGTTACCGCTCATGTTAATGATTTGGATCCGTTAGGTGATGAAGAAACAACAGCACAAGTACATCCAGGGTATGCAGCGATTTAATTTGAATGAATTATGAAAGAATTTTATTATGATTTTTAGATTGTTAACAAATGCTTTAGTTAAGATTGTTGAAAATCGAGGAGGACGTATCGTTATTGGTAATGCAAATGGATTTCTTTTTGAAACTGTGACAACTCATACAGAAAAAGATGAACATCATCAAACATCACCTATTCGAGCAATTAAAATATTAATTGAAAATCAAGATCCAATCGAAGCTGATATATTTATTCTTGCAATGGGACCATGGACTTGTAAAAATACGACTAGATTTTTTGTTTGAAATCATTGATTTGAATATTTAAGATCAAGCAGCACCATGGTTTCGAGATTCAGTGGTATTCAAAGAAAATATTTCCCATCAATTAGATGCCATCGGTGGCGTAAAAGCTCATAGTATTATATTCAAAGGCAATCAACCGACTGAACCGTATGCTTTTTTTCTCGCGTACAAATCCAACGATGGTAAAATCTTAGATCCCGAGGTTTATCCAAGGTCAAGTAAGTTATCGAACGATTGATTCTATTCGATTTGTCAAATAACAAGTAAATGTTCACAGATGGTGATATTTATGTATGTGGATTTAGTGAAGAATGTTCACAGAATTTACCGGATAGTGGTAATTCGGTGTCAATTGATGAGAATAGCTGCGATCGTCTTCGTCAAATTGGCATTCGAGTTGCATCGACATTGCAAAATACTGATGTTGAAATAAGACAAGCTTGTTATTTACCACAATCGAATGATAATAATCCATTAATTGGACGACTTTATGGATTGAATAATGTTTTTATTGCTACGGTAAGAGAAAAAGATTTATAAAAAAAAACTATAATGATTTGATTTCTGCTCTGTTTGGTTAGGGTCATAGCTGTTGGGGTATTTTAAATAGTTTAGCTACCGGTCGTCAACTCACTCAATTGATATTAAAAGGTGAAATGTCACCATTCTTAAAACAATGTGATCCAGCAAGATTCTATCGTCGTGCAGGACATAAATAATGATACAATCAAATTGACTGCTTTCATTCATTTTAGATACTCGTACTCAAGCTATTAGCGTTAATGAATGTATTTGTTTTATATATAATAAACACGGAAACTTCCATATTTTAGAATAGAAAAGTTGTTGTTGTTTTTTTTTCCAATATTAATCAATTAATCAATTGAAAACTATCGATCGTCGTTTCTTTCGTGCAATATTTTCTTTGTTTTTTGTTGTTGTTGGATCGGTCTAAGCAAAGAACTAATGGAAGGATTGAGTTAATATTCATAGTAAATGGAAAATCTTGTTAGAATAATTGAGACATGTAATGAATAAATCCTGTCGAAAAGAATAGAATGATTCAATCGAGACTCGAGTTATACTCGTTTGACAGCTGTCACAAGTGAATATGAAATTTATTTTCTTTGATTATCTTGAAATTCGAATTTAAACGAGAAAAGATATTTGATTTGTTCAATTGCTGACACGTAATATAAAACCCTGAGGATATTCTTTCGACTAAAATAGAACTTCTATTTTTTGTCTGTATTCTCATTCAATCGAAGATAAACATTCATTTCGTTACTATGCAAATAATATTCAATAATAATTAACGAACAACCTTGGATATCTTTCAGTTTAATCGAAATAATAAGCTAATATTCGTGTCATGTGTTGAACAAAAAACTGCGTCATAGATGATAAGATTTTATGCATGTTACAAATAATAATAATAATAATGATCTTCTTCTTCTTTTTTTTAAATCAAGGAAATTATGTGAATGATTAAATGAATAATATCGAACTGAAATATAATTAAATTTGTCAGAGAACATCATATTATGTGTTTCTCCTGTTTGTTTGTTTATTTCTCTCGGTAATTTTGGTTTTATGAAGCAATACTTCTCTCTATATCTCTTGTCATTGTTTTTCCGAACAACAAAATGCGATCGATATTTTGCATTTTTTTTTATCATTTATGAAATATGAGACCAAATATAGAGAACTAGTCAACACTTCCTTTGCATTTTTTCTCTTTCGTCATCGGTGCTATAATGAGCTTCCGGTGTTCGAGTTAGTTCTATTTCTCTCTACGAACATCTTTCTTGTGCTTTTTTCTCCTTCTTCTTCTGCTGCTGCTGCTTCGTCTTCTTTCTCTTCTTCGCTTCATTCTATCTTTATACGCATTTAGATTTGTTGTCTCGATGTCAGAATTTACGTCTTTTGTGAGTAAGATACGCGAAAGACTCGACTTCTCTAATGTAAACAACTCATTAAATCAAATCTTTCCGCGATTACAATTTCTATAGATAGAAAAACAAAAATTATTTGTTTATTTTTTCCAAGATTAAACTCTAAGATGGTTGATGGACATTATATTGTTTCACTTCTCGGTTGTGCAAATCTTATCGAATTAGTAAGAAAAAAAAAGTTTTTTTTTTTTTGATCTTGAGAAATTAATTATTTTTAGACATTACTTATTGGCGGTTTTATTGCCGTCTATTTAACTTCTACTGAAAACGATCCCAGTCAACCTTCTTATTCTGACAGTATCAATTTTACTAACATACAAACAGTAGGCATTGACACACACACTTTGATGTCAATCATAAAGATTCGCTTGGTTTTTTTTTTCTTTTCATTTCTTAGAATAAAGCTAAATCAACTTCATTATCCGATTTTGATGTATATACAATCAAGCAAACAGATCAAGCATTAATAATCATCATTTTTTTGTTAACATTAATTTCATTTGTTGCTCATATTATATTTGCATTTCGTTATCGATATTCCTGGCATCGATTGTCGATAAGTGTAAAGAAATCGAATTATTTCAACATCTCAACTAATGGACATATGTCAATTTCGTTTTTCTAGATAGCTTTTCTATGTGTCATTTATGCGTTTGCTCTATTTGGAATATCGGTTCTTGTTGCTGTAACTCAAATATGACATTAAAAAAATATCTATAACCAATCTTTTTTTTTCTTCTCGTTATATCTTTAGTGTTGGGAAGATCGTGTTCGAAAACGATTGTATACAACTGCTCTAAATAATCAATGGATTTTAACATCGAACAATTCAATTCAATCGAATACTGGTTCAGCAGCAGCTGCTGCTGTAAGTTCTATTTCTTTTGTCAGTCGAAACTAGATTCTCTTTTTCTGTAGACATTTGGTTTTGCTGCTTGTGTTGTCTATCTTGCTGAAGCTTTAATAAGATTTCGACGTCTTGCTGATAAGATTCAAACTTAACTCGTCCATATATAGATATTTATATAAATATTTGTTGTTTAAAATAAAGAAAAAGGAAATGTAATGGGCTAGTTAAATTGTTCTAAAAACAAAACGAGAAAAGAATGAAGGATGATGTCAATCAAAGAAACAGTTATCATCGATCATATTGCATGAAAATAAATCTTCTTCGTCTACAATAATTTTCTTTTTTTTTTCATGGGAAAACTCCTGTGTTTATAACATCTGTAACCTAATCTTAATCGATCTGATGACAGTTATGCCAATATAAACTTGTCGAAATCAATGTCAAATAGGAAAAGTTTTTTAATAAAACTGATAACAAAAAAAATCGATTTCTCAAATATAAAAAAAGAAAAATGAAATATTTGACTTTTTTTGTTCTCCTGTTTGTTCATTTGTGTATTTTATGATAAATTGTTTGAGATGTCACTAGTTTGTTCTGTAACATTGATAAACTCAATCGAGCCAATCACAATGAGTTATTTCTTTTTTCTTCTCTTCCTCTTTCTTTCTTTCATTTTTCTTATTTATTTATTCAAGTCGATTTCAATGAACGAAGAATACACTGAACGTAAACTCGATCAAACATCGTCGTATTCTTCGAAGAATTCACCTGATAATGCTCAATTAATCGATCGACTTCTATCGACACTTCATCAACGACTCGACGATGCTCAACAATATAAAAATACTTTCAATAAAAACCCATCTCAAACAACAATCTATCAAGTTCTCTATGAAATAAAAAATAAAACCCGTAAAATTACTTTCACTAAGGAAAAATAATCACAATAAATGAATGTTTTTATCTTAGATCTCAAAAATTACGAACTAGTAAATATCGATGATCAAGTATCAGAAGAATTGATACGTGTTGATAATATGCTCAATGCTGAAGGGATTACTGGTCGATCATCAACAATAGATTCAATTGATCAATCAGAATATCGAGTTAAATTATTACAAATTCAACAGATTTATAATACTGAACTTGACAAATATGAAAATCATTGTAAAGATTTTTGTTCACATGTTGTTTCACTTCTACGTGAACAATCACAAATTCGGCCGATAACTGACGACGAAATACAACGAATGGTTTCGATCATTCAAAAGAAATTCTCAATCATTCAATTGCAATTAAAACAAAGCACTTGCGAAGCGATTATAATCTTGCGTTCGAAATTTCTCGACGCACGACGAAAACGACGAAATTTCAGTAAATTTGCTATTGAAGCACTCAATGAATATTTCTATTCGAATCTATCGAATCCGTATCCATCCGATGAAGCAAAAGAACAACTAGCACAACAATGTGGCATTTCAGTTGCACAAGTAGAAAGAACATTGAAGAGAAATGATTTATTCATTGAAAACATTTAGGTTAGCAATTGGTTCGGAAATAAACGAATTCGATATAAGAAAAATATTCATAAAACTCAACAGGAAGCGAATCTCTATGCAACAAAACTCGCCTCGAGAGCTCTTCGAAAGAATACATCTCGTGATGAGAAAAAGACGATTTTATTTTATTAAAAATTCTCTTTTGCATGTTTATTTTTCGATCTGCATTTGCATATGTTACTTCTCTCTCTCTCTCGCATAACTTGACTTTCATTTCTATTTTTTTAATTCTTCAGATGAGTACAGACGATCAAATAGCGTCATCCTACCAAGTGTTAACACCGCTTGAAAATGCTTTCTATACAAATCAAGGTCAAACTCAAACAAGAATCATCGATCGAATACTCTCGTTAGTTCACGATCGATTGGACGATGCTCAACCACATAAAGATATGTTCAATCGAAATCCTATGCAACCGATTATTTTCGATATACTCAGAGAAATTAAACAAAAAAACGGTAGAAAACTTTGATTGTGATCGATTTTGTTTTGTGTTATTGAAAAGATGAATTTTTAGGGTTAAATATGCGTCAAATATCGAATGAAGATGATTCGTATAAACAGGATTTAGCTCGGCTCGATACGATGCTCGTTGCCGAACGTATCATCGAACCATATTCGAGTGATTTGCCGCGAAATCAATCGATTGAAATCGAACATCCCGAATACGAAGAGAAATTGAATCGTATTCGACATTTTTATCATAATGAATTGACGAGATTCGCTAAGAATTCGAATGATTTCTGTACACATGTTTTGACATTACTTCATGAACAATCACAAGTACGACCGATATCATCCGAAGAAATCTCGCATATGCTCGGCATTGTTCGAAAAAAATTGTGTTTAATACAAATTCAATTGAAGCAAAACACGTGCGAAGCTGTTATGAACTTACGAACAAGATTTCTCGATGCAAGGTGAGAATAGTTTTTGTTTGACGAAAAGAAAAAATTTCGATTTATTTTCATCTTTTTACAGACGTAAACGACGAAATTTCGATAAGGGAACACAGAAGATTTTGAATGAATATTTTTATTCGCATCTATCGAATCCGTATCCATCGGAACAAGTCAAAGAAGAATTAGCTCGTAAATGTGGTGTTACTGTTTCTCAAGTATTTAACAAGAAACAAAACTATTCGATTGATTGAATGATCTTTTGAATTTTAGGTTAACAATTGGTTTGGAAATAAACGTGGACGTTACAAAAAAAATATGATCAAAAATCAATAAAGAACAAACAAAAAATGAAGCTTTATCTCCTTCGTTCTCTTATATACATATAGTTGTAAATACATCAATCAAATATTCAATTTATGTATTCAATTGTTGTTCATGTTCATCTCTCATCTCGTTTTTCTTTTTTGTACAATTATTTTATGTTTTCAAATAAACTTGTCGGAATAGATTAATCAAAATAAACTCGTATGACTTCGTTTTAGTTGATTACAAAGCTGAGAATCGATACCGTTTGTTTTATAACTAAAATAGGGCGTAGTAAATACGTCAAGAAAGTTGCTAAGATTTATTTCTACGAACCCGTCTATACATCTGGGCGTTCGTGGTACCCGAGCTATGATGACACTTGTTGTTGAAGCTTGTTTTGATTGTAATGGAACGGAATATTTATCGTCACTTTGTAATCGTTTCCGTGATGAACATAAAATTTGTAATTCTCGTTCGCAGGATGTCAATTTTTCCTGTTGTTGTTTAAGAAATGCTTCGAGTTCAATGATTGTCTACAGTACTTCGAAAATAAAAAAAATAGGTCAAACTTTATTGAATCTCTCACCGATGGACGAGATTTTGAAGAAGTTATTTGAAAATTTTTGCGTTTTAAGTATTTATTTATACGTTTATCATATCGATGCCACATCTTCATCGAATAAAAATTCGATTAATATCCAAAAAATCATATTTTACTCATCTACTTGTTCGGTTTTTTCGATTAAATAATTCGAAATAAATTTCGAAAAAATTGCATTTTTCAAACAATCAACTAATCGATTTAGATCTTCATCGGTATCAGATTGTTCCATTGACAATGCAATCAAATAAAAACAAAACAACAATAATAAATCACCATAGTAACTAAAACAATCTAGATGATCTTTGCCTTTTTTTTGTATTTATTTATTTCTATATCATTTAGCAACAAAAAAAAGAAAACACTGAATGAATATTATCTGATCTTTCGACGTTGTTTTTTGCTTTGTATAGTGAAGTTATATGTATATATTATAGTGAGTATAAGAATTTCTTTGTTTCATTCAAACAAAATACTTTTCAAAAAAGAGAGATAGACAAAGAAAGAAACAGAAAAGAGAAAGAATGACAGAAGAAAACAAAATCGACCGACACAACAAACTAGCACAAGAAGTTACAGGAGGGGGAAAATGAACAAAAAAACAGATATAGAGTTCGTTTGTACAGGCGAATGTGTGCGTATGTGTGTGTTTGTGTGTTTCTTCATTTTTTATAAACAAAATATGACAATGAGAAAACGGCGAAAAGCACCGAGTACAAAAAAAAAACGAAGGAGGAGAAGAAACGAAAATGCGAAACATTTTCTTTTTAATAGACGGATGAAAGAAGCTAATCTACACGATGTATAATAGAAATGATTAGATGAATGATATCGTTTGCTTTTTTTTTGGAAATTCACTGTCGGGATAATTATAACCAAATGAATGTTTTCTAAAAGCGTCTGAAAAAAAACAAAGAAGAAGAAATTTAAGAAATCAAGAATGTTGATTTGTTTACCGAAGTAATTCATCAGGTTGATGGTGAAATGGAAAACGAAGTTGTTGTTGTTGTTGTTGCTGCTGCTGCTGTTGCTGTTGTTGTTGCCGTTCAGCATCCAAAGTCAAACGACGGAATTCATTTTCACTATGTTCACGTAATGATCGTTCTCGAGCATTATTCAATCGAGATAAATCTTCATGACGTGGCATCTGATTGAAAACAAACGATTCAGTTTCTTTTTGAATTCAATAAGAAACTCGACTAAAACATACTTGTAACGGATTAGCAGCAAGAGCTGCTAATGTCATTGGATCAAATCGACCACTATTGGCTAACATAAATGCCATTAATTCACGATCACGTGACATATTATGCATGGCTTCCATACTTGCTAATGGTGACGGTGGATGAGGTCCACCTGGATGTAACAATGGTCCCGGATGTGAAAGACCTGAAATCGAATGAGATTTATTTAAAAAAAAAACAAACAAAATTTTCTATCAATTTTACCAGAAAGTGGATTAGGAAAGGGTAACATTGATGGTGGCATTGCAGGTCCATTTGAACTATTCGATGGCGATGATTGATCATTGTTATTGTTTAAATGAAGATGTGTATGAGAATGCGAATGAACATGTGAATGATTATGTGTGTTATTTGCTGAGAGAGGATTGTTTGATGAAGATGAATTGTTAGATGTTGATGAAGATGGAGAAGGTGGTGGTACTGAACCTCCGAAAGGTGACATCATACTACGATAGCGAGGATCAAGTAGAAAAGCTGCTGTCGTAGGATCGAAACCGGGAGGAAGAGCAGGACGATTGACATTGTGACTGAAAGGTGACTGAGCAGCAAATAATTGAGCAGCTGCTGCCGCTGCTGCAGGATTCATTAGACGTAAGCCTAATGGATCGAGATGTCTCAAATTGTCATGTGGTAATGGACCGAATGGCGATGGAAAATTCATTGGTGGTGGTCCATTGGATGCACTTGAAGGTGGTTTAGGTGCTCCTTGTAGAGCGTGTAATGGTAATGGATGAAACAGAGAATTATTACGATTCATTAGTAATTGATCATGATGAGGATTAAGCGATGGAAATGGAGGTGGTGGAACCGGAGAATGAAGTAATGATGGTCCTTTATCCAATGAAAAAGGTAATTTCTATCAAAAATACAAAGAGAAAATCAACAAATCTCGATGATTTCAAAGAATAAAAAACATACGGAAAGATTGCGTTCTTCTTGTTTGAGTCCCATCATCATCATTGCTGTGGCGGCGGCGGCTGTCGACGACGACGATGATGTTGGTGGTGGTGGTGGTAGTGTTGGTACAGATGGTGCTTCCTGTTGCGCTGACTTTTCGTTACTATTTGTTGAATTAGTTGGTGGCGGTTTGCATCGTGACCGCGAACCACGTTTCAGTACAATATCCGTACGTGCACAAGAATTCTGTGACATTGAACGATCATAAGTTTGCAATAGAACAATTCCTTGAGATTTGTTATAACATTCTCGATCACATGTTAACGGTGCTGGTCCATCGTCACAATTAATTTCATTGTTTGTATTCGTCGATGAATCTGATAGATTTTCATCATCCGTAATATCTGTTGTTGCTGTTAGATCGTTATCTCTCGATTCATTTAATGTTGTCGATGGTGTTACATCACCACTGAGAATTGTCGGATGCATTGGCGTTGATTTCGGTGTATGATTGACACTAGTTGAACGATGATCAGGACTATGCATTGATGTTTTCGATGTACGTGAAAACGCTGAACGTGGTGAGGATAAAAGAGATGATTGTAAGAGATTTGGATGATAGGATGGTGAATCGTTATTCATAGGCTCATTTTTGACTGTTGTTGATGATGGCGAATGAATTAGACTCGAATTCGGTTGTTTCGTGTGATCAATAAGAATTTTATTTGTTATTTTTGCAGCACCATTCGAAAGAACAGACGATGGCGAATTCATATCGTGTTTTGTTGATGTTGAATTAATAATCAATGATGGTAATGGTTGGACAAGTGTTGAAGACGATAAATCATCGGGTTTGATTAGAAAACCTGATGTTGTCGCTGCTGCTGTTGTTGTTGTTGATGATGAAATCGATTCAGTTGATTCTTTTAATAGAAAGAAAAAATTATTTTTTTCAAATTATTAACGGAAACGGAAATATCTTATAGTTATTTAAAGAACGTTGATAAGAGACGACAGAAAAGGAAAACTCATCAAGATATCTTGACTTAAACAATAAGAGACAAAGAAGAAAAAAAAAGAAATAATCTATTTTACCTGGTAATGGTTTTTTATTTTCTTGTTCTTCAGTTTTAATTCCGGTATTTGAATTTGTTGATTCATCTCTGTGATTGTCATCATCTTCTGTTTCTTGTTTAATCGATAATTGTTGTTCATTGACACGAGATTTCTTCTTCGAACGTGTTTTTGTTGATGAATGATTTTCATCCGATGATTTGTCGATTGTCGTCGATGTCGACGGAAGTGGACATGTCGATGTTGGTGTCGGCGGTGGCGACGAAGATTGTTTGACTCTGGTTCGTTTACGTTTACTCGAACTACTTGGACTCGTTTCATTCAATGGTTTGAATAGATAAGGTGGTGGTTCTTGATTGATTATCGGCATATCACCGTACTTCTTATAATACATTCGACAATCATAACATAACAGAAGACTATCACGACCACCAGCTTGCAAATCTTTTGATGTTGTTTGACAATGACGACAGAACTGTTCGTCATTATCAGTCGTTTGATTATCGTCATTATCCGAATTCTGTTCGGAACCATCTTTATTATTATGTTTATTATTGCGTTGTTTAGCTGGTGTCGGCGTTGTCGAAAGATTTGCCGAGGTTGAACATGGACGTTGTCGTCGACGAGGTCGACTCGATTGTGCTTGTGGTGTTTTCTTCCAGAGATAATAAAATTCAACCAGTTCAGATGTTTCTTTATGTGGCAAATGATCTTTTCGTATGCGATAGAAATTCTTTCCGTATTGTCTTAAACCTTTAATAAACTTTTTCTGATCTTCATCTGACCATTTTCGATCGATACCCTTAGGTATCGGACATTTAACAAGTGCTTGTATTGCCCGTTTACAATCATAATCATGATTATGTAGAATATGCAACGCATTTATCGTTGTATCATCTCGTTGTGCAACTTCATACATATCTTCCGGTAGGCCTCGATCGCACATGCCAGCAAACGCAGCAATCGATCGTGCTGCTTGCAAATACATCGATAGATCGACATCGGTCGTTTTATTTTTCCAGATTAGTTCTTCGCGTAATGTACATGAGTCATCATGATGACCGTTTGTTAATGTTGATGATGATGTTGATGGTGAATAGGTTTTTAAAAGTGGTAGTTTGGCTTGATGTGATGGGCCCACACGTATTTCACCTTGCGTGTTCGCCAGTCTGCGTGCTTCCGGATTGTATGTTA
>ERZ781398.1689-NODE-1689-length-20221-cov-3.914014_pt1 | contig 20221 bp, 22 predicted proteins | sample MGYA00433077_ERZ781398 | MGnify/ENA primary metagenome ERZ781398 (study PRJEB29847, sample SAMN06458254) | wastewater metagenome | isolation source: Wastewater bioreactor | place: South Africa: Cape Town | study: EMG produced TPA metagenomics assembly of the... | reverse complement strand
CATATTTGTTATCAAAAGAAAGATAACGTTTTACATATAAAGTTAACACTTATTCAAATACGACATTCGACAAACTTACACAACGAAAAAAAAACTCAGGTTAGTATGGCGAGATTTCTTGATGTTGAATCCGCGCCAACATCTCTCACGCCTATTTACGGTTATTTAACAGCACCACTTCTGACATTAGAGAAATCGTTAGAACCGATTTCATCTAAAATCGATCAACTCGATAGATTTACTAAAATTGCCAAAACCAACTGTCATTATCCATCAGAACATGGACTCACGAAAGACGAATCTGCAGCAGTTTTTCTCTATACAATGGAATTCGGTGACAATAGTTTCTACCATGTGATTAATCGTGCACTTCGTGCTGAAGATCGTTCCACATTAAAACCTTGGTTTCCCTACTTGAAACTATTTGATACAGCAGTCCAAAAACTACCGACTGTTCGAAAAAATGTGTGGCGAGGAATTACGGGAGATATATCGAAAAATTACAAGAAAGGTGACATGTTCACTTGGTGGGCAATAAGTTCGTGTTCAACTTCTGTGGATCTTATCGAAAACTTCTTAGGACCAAATTCAACACTGTTTCTAATTGAAGTAGTCAATGCCAAAGATATTTCTAAATATACTAATTTTCCAAAAGAAAACGAAGTACTCCTATGTCCTGGTACACAACTTCAAGTTGTCAGCAATCCACTCGATAAACCGCCAATGCAACTGGTTCATTTGCAAGAAATTACAGATGACCATGAGGAACAGTTAGCAACATCATGAGAGTCAGCATTTATCGGATCAACATCGATAAATACATCGAATTCACAGTTATCTTCTGTGACGAGAACCGTCACAATGCGACTATCTTCATCATATATGAAGACCGCGTCACGCTTCATCACATCGCTTCTTCTTCCTCTCCGTACATATCTCCTTCTTCCTCTCTGTATATCTCTCCTTCTCTATGTATTATTCCGTCAGCATGTCAATCGCTATGATACATCCATTCCGATACTTCACAGTTTCATGATTTACTTTACACAAAAACACATAAAATCAAAATATTACATGATCATCAGAAAACCAGAAAGGAGAAACAAAACAGGGCAAAAAACATGGCACAGGCACAATGCATTATGCAAATGGAGATACATATCATGGCATATGGGTCGATGATCTCAAAACAGGTCAAGGTGTCTACACTTGGGCAAATGGTCGTCGTTATGAGTAGTGGAATTCAGGAGTGACATCTCATCGAATTCTTTTCGTTTTTATAGTGGAGTCATGTATAAATGATATGATAGTAAAATAAATATTGGGACAGCACAAAGATGGTAACATGAATGGTCAAGGTGTCTACACTTGGCCTGATGGTCGTCGTTATGAGTGTTGTAATTCATGAATGATATCTCAACGAATTCTTTTCGGTTTTATTGTTGAATTATGTATAAATGATAGAATAGTAAAATAAATATAGGGACAGTGGAAAGATGATAAGATGAATGGTCAAGGTGTCTACACTTGGCCTGATGGCCGTCGTTATGAGTACTGGGATTCATGGGTGATATCTCATCGAATCCTTTTCAGTTTTATCGTGGAGTAATGCATAAATGATAGAATAATAAAATAAATATTGGGACAGTGGAAAAATGATAAGAGAGTGAATGAAGGTAATTGCTGCTTGAGTTAATAGGAACTAGTAAGATTGTGTTTATCTAGAAATATTTATTTTATGATTGTTCATGATTTACTTAATAGGATTACGGAGATCTTCGATAAAAGTAATGTTAGAGAAATTCTGTCTGTACGACACTTTTCCATTTGATTATTTATTGTTCATTGAATATGTGGGAACTGTTCTTTTTTAAAGACATGAAAAAAATTCAATTTTTTTAACCTAATGTTGTTAAATCATTTTTGTGAATATTGATTTGGCAAAAGGAAGGCGATATAGAATATGATACTGATTCGCTGGAATATGTTGAAGGAAAATCGAAATACGGTTGAGTCACGTTATGTGCTGGTTTCATTGAGATTATGGTAGGAAAGGTTAATATTGTAAACAAAAAATACCGGCAGGCTGTCGTGTACTGTAATAGGACTAATAATATGAAAACAATTCTGTACAATGGCACATGTAATAAATGAATATTGAATCCTGCATTGTTGAGCGTTTTGTAAAAAATAAGACACAGTCGTGTGTAATTATTACGTGATTCGAGTGTCAAATAGATTACTCGATTGTGGGTTAGAAAGGAAATAAATATTACATTCAAAAACTCACCCAAACAGTTAAAAGCGACATTTTTGTTAGTTTAAGAAAAAAATTCATTGAATTCGAAACCGACGAATCATAAAATTTTATATACCAAAGTGAAGAAAAAGGATGTCGGTGAAGTCATTTTTTCCTACTATACTTCAAATGGCAACTACGTCCGAGTTAACCCCGTATGAAATATTGGAAGTTGTTGAGTCAAATTTCGAAAATAGCGATCTAACTGAGATATTCAAGAGAAAAATCCATGCATATAAACGACAGGAAATCTCAGCAGGTAAATATCGACGTATAATACGAGCGTACGAAATCTTATCAAATCAAGAGAAACGTCAACGTTATAATACTGAACGAATATGGACACCGGATCTATCTATAGATCAATACACTCCACAACAATTAGCAGCTGAACCTGAACTTCTACGTGATCTAAAAAAACGATTGGATAAAGCAACTCTAACTGAAATCAATGCAAAAGATCCTGTGACAGGTCACACACCATTGTACAGTGCAGCTCGTGCAGGTAATCTTGAAGCAGTTAAATTTCTAACTGAACACGGAGCTGAACCTGATGTTCCACAGAATTCGAAGAGTACAGCTTTACATGTTGCTGCTTTCTATGGCCATGCCGATGTTGTTCGATGTCTATTGGAAAGTGGTGCCAATTATCGGTCTGTCAATCGTGGTCTCTGCACTGCCGAACAAGAAATCGACGATCGAGATGTCGATGTCAAACAAGTTTTCAAGGAAATGAAAAGTCATCCATTCGTTCGTGTTGCAGCTGATGAACTTGAATGGTTGCAAACGAATGGTCTCACTGAACATCGAGATAAAGAATATTTTTCTCAACGTCAAACATTGTTACATTGTGCAAGTAAAAAAGGATATTTCGATATGGTTCGTTGGCTTGTCGAAACATGTTCAGCCGATATAAATCTCGTTGATTTCAATGAAAATTCAGCTCTACATTTCGCTTGTTATGGAGGCTATCAACTCATTGTTAGTTATCTACTCGAACGTGGTGCTGATTCAACATTAAAAAATCGTTGGGGAACAACAGCTGAAGAAGAAGGTTGTAAACACGGACGACGTATTACCGATCGATTCAAAGCTATTCGTGAACTCGATATGTTCGAAATGGCTCGTCAAGGAAAAGATTGGTGGTTCTATTATTATTTCAATGAAATCACTACGGATAAAATCGATTCGAATGGCGTCAGTTTATTGTACTATGCAAGTCGACATGGGCATTATTCACTTGCTAAATGGTTACTAGCCCATGGAGCGAATGTAAATATTCAGATGAGTACAGGCGCGAGAAGTACGCCGTTACACGGTGCGAAATATCGTGGTCATGCTGCCGTTGTTGAGTTGTTGCTTGAATATGGCGCTGATGTGAATATTAAAAATGAATATGGTGCGAATATCTTTCTCGAAGAGACCAGTGCTGATGTCGATAAAGAATCAACGAAGAAAATCGACAAAATTTTAGAACAATATAAAAATAATTTGAAAACTGATAAATTACTTGACGTTCACATATTCGATGATGAAAATGATGGTCATAGTTCCGAATCCGTTATGAAGATTAAATTGACAACAAAATCGACATACAATGATTTAGTTTCAGCAACAGGCAATCACTATTCGTATTTTTCAATTGCACGACGTTTACTTCAGTTTAATACTCCAGATTCAACCGTCCTATCGGCTATCTATCGAGCACGATATGCTTGCTCGAAATTTATCGACACTCCTATTCATTTGAGTGGTCATAGAACATTACCAAATAAGAATCAATATCAACAGGTGGCTCGCGAGGCACCTAAATTTGAACATCGAGCCTTTTCAAAATATGCACAACGAACTTCACTAACACTCAAAGCGCCCGTCAACAATGAACAATCATTTGAAGTTCATGGATTAACCATTCTATTTGCTGCAGGATGTGTCACCGATGATGTTAAATTTGACATTACGACAGTTCTATCTCCTAATCAGGATACTTTTGATCTAACTGGATGTCTTTGTTTTTTTCAAATCGAACTTCGTGCTGATCAATCAAAACTTGTCAAACTACCATCGGTTTTTCTATCAACCGAGCCTACTGCTCGTCTCTATACAATGGCAGTGCCAACATTCTTTTGGTTTTCATCTCAGACATGTAAAAATGTTCTTCCCGTACTCGGAAATATTCATGCATTTGTTCGTCATCGAGATATAATACCCGGTCATTTAACTCTGCCAACTGATGTTCTTCTAGCAGCACATCTCAATCAACCATTAGAAAAACGAACGAATCCTTTAACTTGCATGTATCTTAAACTTCGAGATCATGACACCCAAGTCTTTCCGAAAAAAGGCTATCACGGAACAAATATTTTTGCTGTTCAATCGATTATTTTCGATGGTTTAGTCGTGCCTGGAACTGTGGTTAGCAGTGGATTTCGTGTGAGTCCACCGAAGAATCATTTCGCTCGAGGTGATACCTATTTCGGTATCAAGAATTTTGCTGATGCTATTTTTCTAAGTCCAAGTGTTCATTATAGTGCCGATCCTGTTTATGCACGACCTTTTACTCATGAAGATCAACAATGGATTCCCGTGATTGAATGTAGTGTCAAAAATGGCAGTTATAAAACATTTCCGAGTACGGTTGAAAATTACAAAGCTCGTCCCGGTGAAAATGTAAATGCGATCGAATGGCGAATTGAAGAGTCGAATAGTATTGAATTAATAGGAGTTTTATTTGTGACAACACTCGATTCGATTACAGCCGCAAAAAAAGAACGAATGAAAAAAGCAACTTAATCGTGTTCGAAACCTTCTGTCAAGTTAACAAAAATATAAAAACGCCATTCTTTTTCTACTTTATGACAGAATTCAGTCATAAACGAAACATAATGCTTGTCAATTCTATCGTTATTTTTCTCGTAATAATAAAACTCTCTACACAACAAGATTTATCTTCTCTACTCAAAAATTTCGGCTGTCCGAAACAATGGACACATTTAGGTGGTTCATGTTATTATCTATCGAATACAACGTGTCATTCTACACGTGCTCATCTCATACAAATCGATAACGCAGTTGAATTATTCTATGCTGCTTCGGTTCTCAAACAATCGAATCTCTCAGCAATCATGATTGAAATCAATCAAAATTCAACGAAAATTTCAAAACGTATGAAAAATCTATTTCTCGAACATCGTTTGAAATATTACGAACTAAAAGAACAAATTTTCGAACAATTCGAATTGGCTGGTATTCGACTCGGTGGTTTGTCGAGAGACATTCAAAAATCAATTCAAAAACAATATCCAGAAGTTATGTACGGCGATCCTATCGATTGGGATACATACGAAGTTCATAGACATAATAATCTAACAAGTTGGTTGTTTCCAAAAAACACAAATGATAATCTCAATTTTCTTAATAATTATCAAAAACTTTGTCATGAAATTAAATGGAATATCACAAAAACGGAATCGAAAATTTTCATTCTTTCATCACAAACTTCTCCACCATCGAATAAGACCATTTGTTGGTTGAATAACATCGACATCGATAAAAAATACCCAAATTTATGTGAATATGTAATGGATCATTGTTTTGCAAATAATATTTGCGGTCGTAATGGTCGATGTATGAATACAGGCTCAGGTTATAGATGTTACTGTTCGTATTTATACGAAGGTCCTCATTGTGAAAAGAGTAAAATAATATTTGTATTTCATTTCGTTGGAATTTTACATACGATCGATTTTTTTAGTCTCGAAACAAGGCAAACAAATTATTATTGGTGGAAGTATTGTAATAGGTTTATATGCGTTTGCATATATCATATGTGTAGTTATGAAGCTTTGGAACGAACTTAAGATAAAACCTTCGAAATTCATTCAAAAACTAAAATTTAATAAGCATGACTGTGCTCGTATTTGCTGTGTTTTGATATTAACGATCGTGTTTTGTGTTGTTTCAACGTTATTCTTAGTGACAACTTATTTGAAATCATTCAAAACTAATCTATTAGACAAAGCAGCATTTGATCAATTGATGGAGAAAACATCTCAATTAATAGCTAAACGAGGAACTCTCACCGATTGTCGATTAGAAAATTTGATTTTCTGTCCATTTGCATTGATATTAATCGTTATTTTCTCATTTTTGCCTAGGAAAAACGATGTGTGTACGCACAATTGGGAATGTCAACCCAGTTTATTATCTCCATTTCAACCATTTCGTCGGTCAAATCGTTTCACAACAGCTGCAGTTTTCGGCATAATTGCTTATAAACTATTGAAAATAACCGAAGAATTACTCTTCAGTGCAACAAATCCATTGAGTCGTGGTGCTTTCTATGAATTAATCGACAAAATAGGATTAATCTTTCTCATCGGGTACGTCGAATAACTGTTCTCTTTTTTATACGAATATTTTAATTCTAGACTTCGATATTATCCTGTTCTTGCTTCGTTACAATTTCGAAATTTGATCATTCGTTCTCTAACATGCATGTATCTATTTGCTGATTTACTCTATACAATTATTCGAGAACAATCATGTATTTCATTTCTTCCTCTATCGAAATATCACGCTCCCTTCGAAGAAGCTAAACTTCAAAATGTTTGTTCTAATTAATTTCTTTTTCTTTTTTATAAGTTTTTTTTTTCATTTAGAAAATGAGTAATTGGTTCATCACTTTTGGGTTGATCAAAAACATTCCACATTTCCTACTACTTTCTTATCTACTTGCGGAATTATGTATTCGAGCTACCTACGATACAGTTAAAGATAAACAAAATCAACATGAATCAAATGAATCCATCTCAGCTAAAAATTACGTAACTATTCTATTTAGAAGATCACAGGATGAAAAATATCAATATTCACATATTCCAACAGTTATCGTCTGTGCTTTTACAGTTGCTAGTATCTTTGTTTATTATCTATCATGTACATTGATATTTATATATATCATACGATCAACAAGCCATGCATCATTTATTACACATACAATCGAAAGAATTTTCTTCTTAGAATATCAAGGCTTTCTTCCATTAAGACCAACAATTCTCATCAGTGGAATAACGACTGTTATTATCTATGTACTTCATTTATGGTTCACTTTACGAAATTATCAAATTCATCGAAATCAATTATTTCGAAAACCTTATCCTCATAAAATACAATTGATGGGTCAATCGTCAGTAGCCAAATCTCTTCGTTATTTTGGATATTTAACGGGTTATATGACATGTGGATTTCTAGTTTGGTTTCATTTAATAGTTTTTCTTCTATTATCAATGAAAGTTATTGCCTTAAAAATACCATTTATTGAATCGTTATTTGCTACTATTCTACCTATTTTCATTATTTATATGTCTATTAATGCTATTATCTGGTTTGCTGCACAGAATTCCCTCGTACAACAACATCCGGCATTGTATGCAGTGCTTCTCTATATATTTTTTCTTTTCGGTAAATGAGATTTTTAAGAGTAGCCAAACAAAAAGGAACTTTATTTTTCTATAGATTGTTTACTTGGTATTGTAACATGTTTTCTTCGTTTGATCGGACGCATATTCTTAGATATACTTTTCATGGCTCGATTCGATACTATGAATAATTTAGACTCAAATTTAAATGTTTATCAAGCTTATTTACATATGGATGCTGAAAATACGAATCCTATTATGTTCAGTAAAGTTTTACTTTTGATGATGAAAAAAAGTAGAAAAATGACAAATTTTATTTGTTTATACTTAGCATTTTGTCATTTGGTATATGAAGATATTTGTAAACGACGACCAAACACACAATGTAATCTCTGTTGTCTCGAGTCAGATAGTCCGCCGACTACTCCTGAAATCAGAGAAATGCATGTAAGATTCAATCAGTAGTTTTCTACATTGAGAACTTGTTCTGTTTATTTAGATATCCGTGCGAAGACAAGCACTAGCGAAGTTTCGTTGGTTTTGGGCCTATACATTAATAAATAACTTGAATTTATTAGACCAAACTAAAAGGAAAGTGAATACAGCAAAATTTTTTCGTCATCTTTTATGTATTGATTCGGACTATTTCGATCGAATGTTGATCAGCAAAGGTTCATGGGTAAATCAAGAACTTCAATACAGCGATTCACCTGTTGTGGAAGCTGAGAACGGTGAACGTGAAATGAACGAAAGTCAATTACGGTACACATCCAATACAGAACGAAACTATTTTGAATCTGCTTCTGCTCCTTTGCTCGAACATAACAACTGATATTTGATTAATAAATAGTCTTAAGTCGTTTGAATAGTGACTGCAGCTATTGTATTCGGTCGAATACTAGTTGATCTTGAACGTAATTTTTTCAAAATCGGATGAGTATATAATAAAAACAATAGAATTGTTAATAAGCATGATGATGTTAGGAGCCATTTAGCTGCAATCATCCATACTGGAAGAAATCCAGAAAGTAGATAGATTAAAGGTAGAACAATATGTGGCGAAGAATTCATACCAATAATGATGAGATAAATTACAAGACGTTTTATGACCATGATATCACGTTTATTATTGATATTCTGATTGACTGTAACTAATGTAGAAGCTTGTTTTCGAATATAACGCATTGCACATATATAAGCAAATAAAGTCACACTAAATGGTATAATAAAACCAGAACTATACAATAGCAATGATGCTTGAAGATTCATCGGTGCTACTTGACAATGATAATCGTACGGTATATATTCAAGTTGATGACATAAGAGAAGAGTCAGCATTGCACCTAGTGATGTTAACCAAATGATGACAGTGCATACTTGATAAAATCTAAACGATTGTAATTTAGTATTAGTTCGATATGCAATTCGAAAGTATCGATAGATTGCTTGTAATGCAAAACTATTGAAATATGTGAATCCACCAATGTACAACAAGAATGGTATGATTAGACAGAACCATCCTTCAAAGAGAAATACTTCATTCACATGTCCATAGATTGAAAATATGGATAGAATACCGATGAAGAATACAGCTTCACCACCAGCCATAAATGTATTTGTCATAAGTAGTAATTCAATTCGATCTTGTCGCATAAACTGCCAACGAATGATCATTAGAAAGATGATAGATATCGACATGATGACTACAGCTATTGAAAAACATAAAGTCAATGAATAAAGACAGATATTTACGATTTCCATCAGTTTGAAGACAAAACATTAAAGTAGAACAAAAAGGATTCTTTTTATATCTCAATTTATGAGAAAAAAAAAAGATTTTAATAATTAGTTGACACCATAAATAGTTTATCCTGCTTTTAAGACTCAACAGATTCAAGAGTGCATGAAATTTTTTACAGGGCATATAAACACTGTCAAAAAAAAGAGAAGTTCATGTATAACCAATCGTACACATGAAACTGTTATCTATTTGTCGCCACACACACATATGTTGTGTTTATTTGCTGTTTTCTTTTCGTTTCGTTTCAATATGCGACCAGTGACATTATTTACAGCTCAATTTGCTGATATACCTCTTGAAATTCTTGCACGAAAAGCTCATGAATGGGGTTTCGATGGATTAGAATTAGGTGGACATCTCGATATCTATCGAGCAGCCACCGATCAAGCCTATTGTCAAGAGATTCTTTCGTTATTATCGAAATATAATTTGAAATTATTTGCTCTCTCAGCACATCTCGTTGGTCAAGCTGTTTGTGATCCGATTGACGAACGTCGTCATCGACCTATCCTGCCTGCACATGTCTGGGGCGATGGTCAACCCGATGGTGTCAAACAACGAGCTGCTCAAGAAGTTATTCATGCAGCTTATGCAGCAAAAAATCTCGGCATTCGCATAGTAACTGGTTTTACTGGATCGAGTATTTGGCATTTACTCTACGGATTTCCTCCGATCGATAGTCAACAAATCGATGAAGGCTACGATGATTTTGCTCGACGATGGAAACCAATCTTAGATGAATACAAAAAATGTGATGTTCATTTCGCACTTGAAGTTCATCCAAGTGAAATCGCTTTTGACATTGTAACTGCTGAACGAGCTCTGCAAGCGATTGACAATCATCCATCGTTTGGATTCAATTTCGATCCGTCACATTTCGGTTATCAAGCTGTTGATTATCTTGAATTTCTACGTCGATTTCAATCTCGAATCTTTCATGTTCATATGAAAGATGTCGAATTCGATTGGCAACGTCCTTGTGAAGCGGGCGTATTCGGTGGTCACACAATGTTCGGTGATCCGAGACGTTTTTTTAATTTTCGTTCATTAGGACGAGGCAAAATCGATTTCGAAAAGATCATTCGTACTCTCAATCAAATCAATTATCAAGGTCCATTGTCAGTCGAATGGGAAGATGGAGATATGGACCGAGAAGCTGGCGCTCAAGAATCACTTGCATTCGTTCGTCGATTAGATTTCAAACGCGGTGACAAACAATTCGATGCAGCATTTAGTAAACACTGACTCCCTGTGTTTTTTTCTCTTCTTCTTTTAATAATAAAAAAAAGAAAATACTCAGTCGTACAAGATAAAAAGAAAAAGGCAATGAAGCTCTGATGACGTTTAGTCCCATCGTTCGTTCTTACACCGACGTATGTATTTAATGCAATCGTGCTTTTTTTTTATTCTGTTACAAAAATGAAGAGAAAAAAAACGAACTAGAGAAAAAAAAAAGAAGAAAATTGATAATATGTGAGAGAAAAGTACGTCGTTGAAGAAGAACATATACAGATGCATGTGTGTGCCGTAAAAAAGTTTATCCTTCTGTTGTACGAAAAGGAACAGGTAAGAATCGACAACGAAACAGAGAGAGAGAGAGAGAGAGAACAATGCAAAAAAAATACATTGACGACAACGTCGTGTATTTTAGATAAAGATTCTCGTCGTGCGAAAGTGTATGTGTGTGAGGGAGAAGCTAGTCATCTTTCGTAACAAGAAAGTAACGGCAATGTGTGCGAGTATACAGCGACAGAAGGTGGATGATGATAGGGCTGAATAAATAGACAACGAAAGAAAAAACGAAGAAACAGTATTTAATTTTTCTTGTGCATAATCTTTCGTCACCTTGACGAAAGAAACAATTATTATATACAATTCGATATCACTTTTGCCTTTTTGTAATGTAAGTAAATATACGAAACAAAAAAAAAACTTTTTTTTCTCTCTTTCACTCAGTCTTAAAGATGCGTTGTTAATATTTATTATTTGAAAAGCTTTTATATATATTTTTCCTTTCTCTTTGTATTGTATGCAATTCTATTTTTTGCTCCCTTCTGTGCAATACATCACTTCCGTCATAGTGTGCTGCTATATGTGCCCTTTTTTTTCTGTCGTCAGTCTATTGGAGACAAAAAAAGTACGAAGAAGACTCTGTTGAACACACAATCGGTGAAAGAAAGGAAAAAAGTCTATCCATGTATGGTGGGATGTGTGTGTGCGTTATACAACTCCTCAGTTTTTTCTTCTTCTTCTTCGTCTTCTTCTTATTTCCATTCCCGTCTTTTCCCAACGCCGAGTTAGACAGAAATGAAGAAGGAGGGAACCTTGAAAATATGCACATAGAAGCATTATACACGCAATTGTGAACAGGATGGTTTGAGTAAAAGAGGGAGAAAAACCGGAGAAAGAAGAAGAAGAAGAAGAAGAAAAAAAGGAGGAGTTTTTTTTGTAGAGAAGAGGAAAAAAGAAGAACCATTGCGCTGTTCAATCCTGACCGTGCCACCAACAGGCACGTCTTGTCGTCCTTCAAAAAAGTGCCTGTCTTTTTTCTTTCTCTCAGTGAGTTACGTAGCGTGAGAGAGAGAGAAAGAGAGTAGGAAGAGAAGAAAAAAAAAAGAAGAACTGTTCTGAACATCATCATCATCATGAGAATCAACAAGAGAAAAACGAACGAGCAAACAGCATATTCTTCTCGTTCTCTCATTTTTCAGTGATAGTAGTTGGGTGTGCGTGCAGAATATGTTCATACCCGACCAGAAGATGGAGAGCTTTGACGAGAATTTTTCTTCTCTCTTTCTGTGAGCCTCCTCGTTTCTTTTTTTTTGTTGCTTTTTATTTCTTACTATCTTCATACGTACGTACGTATTTCTTTTTTCTTACTCACAGATCCTTTGAAAGTTTAGAAATACACAAAAAAAAAGAAAATCATTCTTATTACGTCAGCACACTCATTTTTTGTCATATTCTATAAATCATAATCATGTTCATAGTGTCTTTTCTTTTTTGCTGTATTGATTAGAAATGACCACTGGGACGAGTATAAAAGATCGTTGCCGTCTTTGTTATACACGTCTAAAAGATGCATCTTCGTTACATCACAAAATTTGCTCATCACAACAGACAAATCGAATTTATAATATATATAAACGTCGTCCATTTCGTTATCGTGATTTAATTGTACGTTATCTATCGATAAATCTACCTGAAACTAATAATCCGAATGATCAATATTCGACGATTATTTGTGGTACATGTGCAACATCATTGATCGAACTCGAGACAACTTATCGTTCGTATGAACAAACACAAAAGAATCTTCGTTCGAAATTTCGTAAAACATCGCATATTGTTCGATATCAAATCGATCAACAAATGAAAAACAATACAATATCAATACGAAAACCAAATGAAGAACCGAAACGTTTATCCAAACGTAAAGGTGCACCGAAACATATCAATCAACATTCGAAAACCAACGGGCAATTATTTTTCAAACTTCATCACGATGATGATGGCGGCGATGAGTCAATTGATTCATTAACATCTCAAGCTAATCAACGAACAAATTCGAAAAATAAACATGACATTCTAACTGAAACGACTAATCAAAAGAAAAAACTTCGAACTTCCGAACCTACAGTAAACCAACGAATGAATAAATCTTTTTTTTGTTTAAATTTTTCTTCTATTTAGTCAATAACATCTGAAACATCGAATAATGATTGTATTAATTTATTAAAACCGAGCACATTAACTGATATATCAACGAGTTCTCTTCCTACATCCGGTTCTCACACTTCATCGAACAGTCGATCAACCAACTCGGTGAAAGGCAATCATATCGAACGAATAGCTGTTTCTCTTCTTTCGGTAATTCTTCTTGAATCAAAAAACATTTCCAAGTTTTAACTACCCTTAAAATTTTCTCGTTCAGGGAACAGAAAATCTATCTGATGATACCAATGGTCATTCTTCCGATCCCAGTAAGTGTACTTTCGTTCTATTTTTCTCTCAAAACATAAAACAGAACAACTCCTCTAGCCTTTCGAAATAAGATAAGTCTCAGGTAAGAATGCATGAGATTTTGCAGTGACTGAACTTTCCCAATCATTTTCTCAATAAATTCTCAACTTCTCATTTTCTCGAATCCTTAGACACATCGAAAACTCGTTCGAGCCGTCATAAATTAGCCTCCTCAACTGCATTGGATACGATTACAACAAACAATATACTTTCATCAACCGTAGCAACTATTCTTTCACCATCATTCGATGACGATGATAATATATCCAATGATGGAGATTTAAGTAACGATAGTTGCTCGAATTTAAGCGGAAATAAAGCGAATTCATCGTCGAATATTTCGACAGCGCCCACAGCTGAAGGTCTAGCAATAACAGCAATAAATCCCACGGGACAAAAGCAAGTTTTCATGGCACAACAAATCGGTAATTTGAAAAAATATCGATGTGCTCTTTGCGAAAAAGTCGTTACGAACATACAAATTCACGTTCGACGACATACAAATGATAAACCATATCCATGTACTTATTGTGAAAAACGTTTTACGAATTCGGGAGATTTACAAATACATGTTCGAATACATACAGTACGTTCGATGTTTTTGTTTTCAAATTTAAGTTGATCTTTTCTTTTTTTTAAGGGAGAAAAGCCTTATGCGTGTCCGTTATGTTTGAAAAGTTATCGAACAATTGGAAATTTCAATAGTCATGTTAAAACACATGATTCAGGTGTACGACCTCATCGTTGTGAATTATGTAATCAAACATTTCCAATACCCAAAGATTGGTATTCACATTTGCGTTCAAGTCATCGATCACGAACCAATAATACGAATTCGTCATCATCATCGTCATTGAATTCAACAAATACAACAACAACAGTGACACAACCATTGTTTTCCAATGCCTTAACAAGTCAACAGCAACATAATGAAATCTTTGTGCCGAATAAAGTTAAATTAGAACCTATTAATCGTTCACAATTAATTATTAAATCATCGAAACATGATGAACAAGAACCAGTTAATATGACAAAAAAAGAAAATTCAGATGAAAGTGAAACGGATGATGATGAGGGTGGTGAAGAAGAAAATCATCATCAAACAACGCAAAATCTTCTTTCGAATGTCTCAACATTGAAGGCCTAGTCATTCACGAATAATCAAACAACATATTTGAACAGCCAAATAAGTCTTTCGTTTGTCAAAGTTGATGTCGTGATTTCATCTTTTTTGTTTTGTAGTCTTGTATTATTATTATTATTTTTTTCTTGTTGTTTATTTACAATTCTTTTTCGGGGTGAATAAAGAATGAACTGTATTTCTTTTTTGTTTTGTTTTTGTTCTGTTCGTTGTATGTTCTGGTCATTCTTCTTCGTTTGTTTCTGCATATTGTGAAATAATCTATGTATTTATGATTCATTTTTCGTTTTATATACATATATGAATGCGAATAGACAACCTAGTCGATATGTGTATAATAAAAGATCGAGTTTTTGTGCGTGTGTGCGTGTATTTTGCTGTTTCGTATATAAATATTAATAAATTGGATTTTGTTATATAAAAAAAAACCCGATTTCTTTTTCTCTTTATTCAATGAAAATTAAAAAGGAAATAATAACTAAGCTACATCACATTGAATTTTCTTTTCAAAGTCACGATGTTGTATTTCGAGATACTAAACCTATACGACTCTCATCCGGAAGAGCTGTTGATCTTGGTGTAATCGGTGGTGATATGATTGAGTGATCGGTATTGAGATGATCTTGCTCATAAATTGTGCAAAAATGTTTGTATAATTGATCGATAACATCTCCAACGAGTATGTCTTGACCATTACGAGCAAGTAACCGAAGTGCAAAACAACCGTCTTCTTGTAAATAATCTCGAACGAATGCTCGACTCAATTTTTTCTCATCGAATTTCATTTGAGCCGAAGATACTTGAGGATCGAACGAACGATTCATTGCGAGTTTTCGTCGAACATAAGCTGTACGACCGTCAACACGTAAGATACGAAGTAGCCATGAGATGAAATCACAAACATTGAAAACAACTAAAATCAATATCCAAAACCAAAGAATCAAGAAGATTTTTTCGTTGAATAAATTAATCGGTAGAACACATTGAACTGTATATCGATGTATAATACCAATTTCACGTATATGAAAATCACATAATGTCACACGTGGAAATCGTTTTGATTCGCCCCAATCTAAACCTCGAAGAAATTTATCGAGAACTTCTAAACCAAATAGATGATAATCATTGCCTAAGAATGTATTCAACAGAAAGATTTGTACGAATGAATTGAATAGAAATAAAAATTTAACTAATGTAAATAGAATAACAATATAAGAACTCAAATGTCGATGACGCCAAAATGCTAGACGATACCAAAACTTTTGTGGAAATCTTTTTTCGGGCGTTTTATAACGATTTTCAATGTAAATTTGAAGTGAACCAACTATATAATCGATTGTTTTTTGTCGTTCATCCGTTTGTTGCTCGTGTTTTAGCGCTTGATCAACTAGTTTTTCGATATCTAAACCAGATTTATTGTTTAAAGATCGCCAGATCATTCGTGGAAAATAAAAACAAAGCGCCATAAAAAGAAGTATAAATGGTGACCATTGATAATATTTCAACATTCCTAGATTGAGACAAGAAATGAAATGCTATCGAAATCTATGTCTCATACGTTCGTATCGATGATTTTCTGCATGTGGAATATCGTTTTCCATTGGTACATAGTATGTATTCATAATCCAACAGATATCATTTGCATATTTTTCATAGCCACCAGTGAATTGAGCTGGTACCTAGAAATTTCAAATGTGTGAAACAAAAATCAATATTTGCAATTCCTCACCCAACAAGATATCGGCGAACCGAAGTATTGTTGTGTTGTAACAACAGCTGCAAAGATTAAAATCATCGTCACTGTATATCGATGATTTAATCGATCGATAAAAACATCATCATTCCGAGCTGAATGATGTTTTCCTGCGCTTAATTTCGTCGCATAACTCAGCAGATCCATCATTCAAATTCAAAAGAGAAAAGAAGAAGAAAAGAAAACCGAGAAAAATTCAATCTGTTATTTGAAAAAAAAAACGAAAAAAAAACGATCGAAACTCAAGGTTTACCGCAAGCATCCTAATCACGAAAGACATGGCAGTTTTCTTTCTTGTTCTTTCGTTTTAATATTATCTTATTTTGATTAGAAAGAAAAAAAGAAATGATTAAATCATTCACATATATATCTATATATCCTTTATTTATTTTGGAATTTATGACAATCAATTCAACTTTTTTTTCTTCGTCTTCGCCTTTCTACTTAACAACTAAAGAGGTTAAAACATTAGAGATAATAACATTGATCTTTTATAACTTGTCGTCTATAGTCGAAAAAGTATAAAAAAAAAACGCAAAATGTCCTTCGATTTCAACCGAACAGAATATATACGTGTATCAATATCACACCAAACAAATAGACACAAGAAACATGAAAAAAAGTGCAATATTTTTTCGTCGTTTCGTTTGAATTTAAAGTAGGCAATCTATTTGTCCGATGACAAACCAAATGAATATACACTTGCAATCAAGCACATCATTTGTTGAGATTAAATTTCACAAAAAAAATCGATCTTTTAATATATGCCAAGGTTGTTGCATCGTTTCTTTCTTCTTCTTCTTCTTCTTTCAAAGGCCTAAGAAAACAATTTATTATGTATATGCATTCTTTTGTATTTATTTGATGGAGAAGAAAAAAAAACAACAACAAACGACTGCAGAGCTCTTCTCGAGTCTTCTCCTCAAATATTTTTTTGAAAAATAAATTTTTCTCGGAAACACTAATGAAATTGCAATGTCTATGCAAAAAAGAAAAAGAGTAAATTAAATTTTTTTTTCTCTATATTTGTCTTTAAATGCATTTTATCATGAACAAACAGGCATCCCATGTTTTTCTTTTTTTGATATTTACTTGAAAAAATACACTAAGGAATAGTTAAGTAACAGTTACTTTTTCCCTTTGTCGCCCATTGACGTAAAAACGTCAGCCGAAAATAATTTTTATTTTTTAATTTACATTTTCTTCGTTGATTAGTGAGAGAGAGAAAAAAGGGAAACAATGGAGAGAGGGAGAGAAAAAAAGTAATTTAACTCAATATATATAAGAAAACGACATTTCTCAAAGGAGATATTTCTCGAAGTGCGTCAAAAGAAATCGTAAGTAGTTGTGAGCAAAAGGACAACAAGTTCGGCAACCGGTATTTTCTTTTTCTTTTCACACAAAAGTGTTTTATAATACGTGCAATGAAACCCGAACAAGGACCAACATCGTACGCGAATCCTGCGTTCGATGATGATGGACACAGTGTTCGAAATAGTGCGGCGCCGAGTCCGATGGGTTCGAATATTTTCATTGTCAAGCCAGACGATGAGAAAAAAAGTCGAGCACATCCGCAACCTCATCGACATGATCCGGTGACAAGCCGAAATTTCGGTCGAACGATTCTTCGTGGAATTCGATGTATGAATCAAGAAAACAAAAGAGTTGTTGATTCGAAAGATAACGGAATTATTTGACGTTTTTTTTAGCACTTTGGGCAACACGACAAACGGAAAAAGATCTTCGAAAAAACAAAGATTTATATGTGAAAACGACAATACGAGAATTGATTCTCTATCTAGTTTTCATTACAATTCTTTGCATTAGTAAATTAGAAGAAACTTATTCTGATTACAAAAAACAAAAAGAAATTCTCTCTTTTGTTAAGTTACTTTCGGTATGACATCGTCGAAAACGTATTATTTTACGACCGTTTTGCGAACGATCTTTACCGAAAAAAAAGTCATCGGTACAGGCGATCAACCAGCATACGATGATATTGCCAATTTCGATGATTTTTGGAACGTAAGTTAAGCAAACAAACAAACAAACTTCATTCTTTTTGTTCTCAGGTTCTGAAAGGTCCGGTCCTCAACGGTCTATTCGATCAGACCTGGTACAACGGCGAACCTTTAGAAGAAAATCAGTACGGTTATGTTTTATTCGAAAATAAAATTCTCGGCTTGCCACGACTTCGTCAACTTCGTGTGACGAATCATTCGTGTAAAGTTCACGAGAAATTTCAAGCGATCATTCCCGATTGCTACGGTGTGTATAGTCGCAGTCGAGAAAATCGAACGACTTACACGCCTGAAAATGTCAACGTAACAGAGGGCGCGTAAGAGATCATGATTTGTTTGCTCGATCGAATTTTAAAAAACAAAAAAATGTTGTTCTTTCAGATGGGAATATCGATCATCGAAAAATTTGAGCGGTTCATCGACTACGGGCTTGATTTCTCGGTATGGTGGCGGTGGTTATATTCAAGATTTATCCATAAGTTATGAGAATGCAACAGCTGAAATCGAGGAGTTGGAAGAAAATCTTTGGATTGATCGTGGTACTCGAGTTGTTTTCTTGGACTTTACAGTTTACAATGCAAACATCAATTTATTCTGTCAAATTAAATTAACCGTCGAATTTCCGGCATCAGGTGGCGCCGTACCATCGAAACAATTTTCAACTGTCAAATTAATTCGTGTATGTATAACTAAACAACGAACTAAAAATGAAAGTAATCGAATCGATTGATGTTTAGTATGTTTCATCAATGGATTATTTCGTTTTGGCCTGTGAAATTCTCTTCATTGTCTTTACGGTTTATTATACAGTCGAAGAAGCTCTTGAAGTAGGTTTTTAAAAATAAAAGAAAAAAGAAAAGTACACGACTGTCTGTCTGTAGATTAAACATTATCGTTGGCATTACTTCAAAAGCATTTGGAATACACTCGATGTTTTAATCATCTTAATCTCCTATGTTTGCATTGCTTTCAATGTCTATCGTCAATATAAAGTCGGTAAAATTCTCGATGAATTACTGCAAGATCAAAAAACATTTGCTGACTTCGAATTTCTTACTTATTGGCAAATACAATTCAATAATGTCGTTGCTTTCGCCGTTTTTCTTGCTTGGATCAAAGTAAAATACGAATCCGACTCGGATAAATGAATCAATCGTTCATTTAGATCTTTAAATATGTTTCATTCAATAAAACAATGACACAACTATCGACAACATTATCTCGTTGTGCCAAAGATGTACTTGGTTTTAGTGTCATGTTCATGATTGTCTTCTTGGCTTATGCACAATTGGGCTATTTATTATTCGGCTCGATGGTTGAGGATTATAAAACATTCGCCATTTCGATGTAAGCCAATGATTTGACGAGTTGACGAAGATTTATTTGTGATTTTTAGTTTTACTTTATTTCGAATTATTCTTGGTGATTTTGATTTCAACGGTAAACAGAATATTCATTGATTGGATCAATCGATCGAGAATGTTGATTTTTATTTTAGCTATTTTGGATGCACATCGTATTCTCGGACCGATCTTCTTCTTGACTTATGTCTTCTTTGTCTTCTTCGTTCTTTTGAATATGTTCTTGGCTATTATCAATGATACATATTCCGAAGTCAAGAGTGACATGTCAACGCAAAAATCTGAATTTGAACTAGGCGATTACTTTAAAAAATCCTACGACAAAATGCTCGATCGATTGAATGTCAAACGAGACGTAAGACGATATGTTTTCATTTCGAATTATTCGTTTTTTTTGTTTTT
>ERZ781398.1687-NODE-1687-length-20246-cov-4.937893_pt1 | contig 20246 bp, 15 predicted proteins | sample MGYA00433077_ERZ781398 | MGnify/ENA primary metagenome ERZ781398 (study PRJEB29847, sample SAMN06458254) | wastewater metagenome | isolation source: Wastewater bioreactor | place: South Africa: Cape Town | study: EMG produced TPA metagenomics assembly of the... | reverse complement strand
CTTAATCAAGTTCGTTTTTCAACGAATAGAAATGTACTCGATGAAGTTATGATTATGGAAACAGATTTTCCTAGGGATGTATTATCTCAAAGGTCTATTGGTTCTATTACATTACGTATAATTCGTTTAATTCAACAATTAATCTATTGTGGAGCTCGAGTAAATAAACTTCTTTTATTTCAATATGAAAATACTGTTTAATTTTCAGCTTTCCAAACCAATTTTTAGTCAATATTTTCGTGACGTGTCACAATATGGGTTTAGTCTGACAACAATCGGTATCTACGTCATGCTTAGTATTGGTATAGATAATATCAATCCACCAGAAATATCTGTATCTGATTATGATGAGCGTTTTCTCAAATTTATTTTCACTCAAATAAAAATATTTCGTCAGCCGTTTCAAGATATGATGTTGCATCATCTAGTAATTTCATGTCCATTTATTCATAAAGAAAAAATAATCAACTCTCAACGACAAAATGAGCAAACCGACGAATCGATAATGAATAATAAACTCTTTCAAACATCGTTAACATTGAAACAATGGTGTCGACTGAAAATTCGAGAGAACTGTTCGCAAAAGAATATTAGACAATTGAATATATCGAGAAAATTAATTGATTATTGTTCATATGGACTTTCGAATTCGAATTTTGCTGCTCAATGCATCGAAAAAGTAATTTAACAAAGAAATTTTACCATTTTTTTATATCTATGTTGTTTCTTTAATCTTAGGTTATACAACATGATAGTGGTCGAACTCATTCCTATTTCAGACACCCGATTTTTTTCTAGATTACCCAATAATCATAATAGTTTTTTATTATTAATCACGAAAAAGTATGCTCACACGACATCATTTTGATTTTGTCTTCCGATAACTCCATGCAAGTAAATAAACTTATTCAATTTGTTGTTTGATGGCCATAGAAATTCATAATTGATTTTTTTCTCAACAATAAATCGTGCACAGAGACATTTCAGTGACGAGGGTATTTGATATTTTTGAAGTAGACTTTTTATTTCCATAGTTTGAGCGTAGTCTAATGGTGTTTTATTAAATCTATTTAAACAATCGATATGTGCACCAGTTCGAATGAGTAATTCGATGATTGACAAGACATCTGATTTTGTACTTGACGAGACAATATGAAGAGCAGTATTGCCATCGGAGAGATCAATCGATTCAGTATCAATCCATGGACTGCCGTATGTGAGAATTAATTGAGTAGCAGCTAAATTCGGAAAGCTAAATCAACGAAAATTGAAATAGCAAAAGAAAAAAAAGCGAGAACAAACTTGAGAACTTGCCGAATTTCATTTGCTCGGTAGTTAATATCTCGATAGGTTTGTTCGTTGACACATAAATGCAATAATGTTTGTCCATCGATTGTTGTTCGTTGCTGTCGGCAGATATCATTAATTAAACGGTAGATTAATTGACGATCAAGTTTTGTCAACGATGGTTGTTCAAGAACCTGAAAACACAAACAAATAAACAAAAAAGAAAGTTGAATCTGTACTTTTGCAGCAATTGTGATAAGACATAGTGAATTTTTAATTGAATGATTTTTTTTATTCTGTTCCGATGGTTCGAATGTCAAACGACAGATTTGTACAAATAAATCCGGTGGAATGAATACATTCGCCATTATCATCTTACAAAACAGCCAAACAAATCGATGAAGACTTGTTTCAAAATTCATATTTTGATATAAATAAAATGTATGATGCCACAAACGTAGACATTGTTCGAATGCACCTTGTTCGACAAGATTTTGCCCGTAGATTAACAATGGTTCGCATAGAGAAACTAATTTCTTTGGTAGTAAAATACGTTCACGAATGAGCAAAGCTTCGATGTAGAGACGATGATGATCATGTTGAATCTTTTCGAAATCATCAATTGTTTGACATTCTTGTTGAAAATTATAAGCAGCAATAGGTTGAGCACTAGATTTCAATGAATTTCTTTCCGTTCGTAATTGAAATATCTTTCGCATTAGATGAATCATTTTATTAAACATCGACGGAGAATTATTTATACGTCGTATTGATAAAACAATTGAACAAGCAACTAATTCTATTTCATCGAGACATAAATCATCTTTTGTTTGATCGAAAAGATAATCAACAATATCTAAATGATCATTTTCAAATGCTAATATCAATGGTGTTTCATTATTATTCGTTTTAACGTTTGTTGAAGCACCAGCAGCACATAACAATTCGATAATTTCCAAGTGACCTTCCGACGCAGCACATGCTAAAGCTGTGAAATTCGATGACGACGTAAAATCAACGTTTGCACCTTTGGATAATAAATATCGAACAATATTTATTTGACCATGAGCAGCTGATATCATCAATCCATTGTAAAACGGACGTTCTTTTTCTATGGTTTGATTCATATCTGAATAATTATTTTCAATTAAAAATTCGATGATATCATAACGTTCATCCACAATCGCACTGATTAATATTGGATTTCTCGAAGTTGAATGAACATTTGCACCACCATGTTCGATTAATGTACGTGCAACGTCGAAATAACCGCGATCACATGCACACCACAATGCAGACACGTGTGAAACAAGATTTCCATTTAGATCAATGATATTGCCGTGCATATTCACTAAATGTTTAACATTTGAAGAATGAGAAATTAAGATACGTATCACTCGATCGAATCCATGTTGAGCAGCAAGCATCAAGAGACTGACGGATTGATCACCTAATTCATACATCTTTTGTAAAATTGTATCGACATCCGATACGGATTTTAAGTATTCGTCTAATTCATCATGTAAATCACCTTGACAAACAATTTTGTACAATTTCTCATCGTTCATTTGTAGATCGTTCATTGTATCTAATTCATCGAATATCTCATTAGTCTCTCTGAACATGGTTACTTTTATTAAAAGTTCGAAATAATAAAAACAAAAAAGCAAAAAACCTGTGCAGAAATTTTTTTTCCAATGAAAACGAAAGGAAGAACAAAAGCAAACATACATTGGAAATGAAGAAATAAAAGTGTGTTTGATAGTCACATGGCAAAATAAATTGTCGTTTTTTGTCAAAGAATCATTCACATTGCAAAGAAAAATAAGCTGAAATTCATCAAAGCGTCTAAAGATTAGCTAAATAGGAAATATCTTGCGACGATAATGCACGACCAAACACACGAAATTCATCGATACTACCAGTACCACTTGGAGACGCACCTAGAGTTACGTATGGACCAACGGGCTGATCTGTTGGAACAGTGCCACCTGCTATAAACGTTCCATTAAAGTAAAGATAGTTTCCAGTTGTTGTACTGAATGTTTGAACAATATGTATCCATGTATTGAGTGGTAAAATGAGTGAAGCAGTATTATCAGATCTCAATGCACTTATTCCATTGATGGTGATAGATGATGGTGTAGAGGAGAATTGGAGTGCTTGATTGATACGACCTGTGGTTAATGTGGCACCATTGTTAACAGCCGATAAGAAATTCGGACCAGAATCATTGAATTGTGAAGTAGAATCGAAGGTAAAATAACAAGCAAGTACAGCATCAAGAAAAATTTCACAGGCAGTTTTTGCTCGAGAACTAATTGTATAACAATCGATATAACCAGTATAGTATACGTATGCACTTGTACTTCCTCCAATTTTACCTCCACCAATGGTGAAATTACCTGCTGCTGTTCAAAGGGCAGTTCTTGTTGAATTTCCATCCAGCATTCCGTTCAAATATATACTTTGTATTTGTGTGGTATTATCATAAACAAATGCAGTATGATACCATTGATTAGTCGAAATATTGATCGTACCAGTTGTGTCAAGTGCATAAAATCCGAAATAGAGTTTTTGATAATGAACATTGAAGAACAAACATTTGCCAGTGCTGGTCGCTTCACTTTGTCCTCCAAAGGAAAAATCCCAACCACTACTGAGATTGGTAGCATAGAACCAAAAATCAATTGTAAACGAACGGTAATTCAGCGGAATATGAAGTGTAGAGAGATATTGATTATTGGAATAATCGAAACTAACAGCTGAATCGACCCATCCGGAGACGTAACTAGGTGAAGCAGTACCGCTTGCTGGATAATTACCTTCCGCATCAGTTGTAACATTATCAAACGAATAGAATGCTAATCGTGATAGTTTTGAAATTGATTCATTCACACATACGGATTTACAAAGGAGATCTCTTGGTACTAGATGCCACAAATAAATACGTTTATAATTATGACTGAGTGACAATCTTTGAATGCATTTACTTGGTGTCGTTGTTGTTGTTGTTGTCTCAGTAGTGACCAACGTGGTTGTAGCAATCGTTACCGCTATAGTTTAGTATAGAGAAAAACTTCGATTTCAAGTTTTATTGTTAGAAAAGAAGTGGTCTTACTTGTAGTTGACTTTTTCTGGCTCAATATGGCAACAATAGTTGCACCGATTACAACACCAAGAAGAAGAGCGCCAAGTACAAAGCCGAATATAGAGAGACGTGTAAGTGGACAGCCAAATTTATTTCGTCTATTTCTAATCCATAGAATAATCGGTAAATGAAGAAAGGAAAAAAAATCGAATATTACCGTTTCTTTTCCACTTCTGTTATGTCAGAGATATTTGAACGATTTTTCATAGAATTTATCTATTAAGTAAGACGGCTTTTTTTGTTTAAAATTATTGTGAATCCAAACTGTGAAAAACTGATTGGGAGTCACACGAGATGATGACACAGTTAGTTTTTATATTTTGTACTTAATGAGTCACAAGGTTTTTCTTCGTTAGTATCCTTTGAATTGATACTCAAATCATCGCTAGTGAAAATGTTCTGTCTCGTCTAAAATAATAAATAAATTTTTCAATTTCAAATATTTTTGAATGATTGGAAGAGAGAGACATTTGCTTCATCGAGAAGAGGAGTTATATTCTTTGAATTTTTTGTTAAACTTTGTTTGAATGAGGATTGAATCCGTTGATGTCGAGTATGAAGAATCGATGAAAACTGAACAGATAGAATGGTGAATAATTATACTTTAAAATTGAAATCATATCTATATCACTTGTAAAAGATTTTGGGTTTGATTCAGATATTTACCATTGTTTGTCAAATTATCCTTCGATTTTCGTACACTAACATGAATGATCTTACTGGACTTTGCACTGACATTTTCAGCTGATCGATGACAACGACGATGTTGAGAAATTCTTTCGATTCGTGAGCGTCCGTTATTATTAATCATTCTATTATTCAATGAAACAAACATAACTGAGAAGTACCTCTTATTATATTTTGTGGATGTTAGATGGTGGTAATGCACTCACGCGGTCACGCTATTACAAGATGGCCAAACAATGGATTTTAATTAGATTTTTTACTACAGAGTTCAATGTACTTTTATGAAGGTGACGATGTATATCTGACTGCGAAAAGAATTAATGAATTTTTTAGATCAGAAAAGTGTATCTGTCAAACTAAATCCATATAGTATAAAGTATTGAATTTGGATTTGGTCAGTCTCGAAGGTTAAGTGAATTGATTCTGAATACATGCTATTTATTATTAGCTAGAAGTGACTTGCGTCAAAAGTTACAATAAATGCAAAGTAGTATTAAAATCTTTTATTTTCTCTTGGATAAATGAGTCCACACATGCATACAAACCAAAATGAAAAACCTATTTGATTGTCTTATTAGAATCAATTGGAGTTATTTTGGATGTTGTTTAACGTTAGCTGCAATTTCAGCAAATGTTTGACTTAATTCACTTGAAGCGGCTAGAGTATAATACGATCCTTTCATTTTATGATTGATCCGTTCCAAAACAACTTTCGCATTTTCATCGATTCCACTGCCAAGTGCTAACGTCCAAAATCGAATATTTGCTCCATGTTCACTAAATAATTCGTTTAATTGATCATCAGGATATTCCGCATCTCCATCGGTCATGAAGATAATTGAATGTTTCATATTGTTTGTATTATTAGTTTCGAAACGTTTGATACATTCGTTAACAAGCGTGAACGGATAATTGAAATTTGTGCCACCACTCGGGAAATTGATCGTATCTACTTTTATACTTTTGATCTCTTCATCGAAATAAGTATAGTCAGCTTTATCAGCAAAAATAATGATCGTAATACGATCGGTCGTATCCAATGATGTTCGATGATTTAAAAACTCTTCAATAGCTTGAAGTAAATCTTTCCATGGCCTTCCTGCCATCGATCCAGAACCATCTAAGACTAAAATCCAATGAAATGATTCATGAGTAACAACATCCTGTTTAACAGTATTAAAAACAACATATTTCATATTATATTTTCGACAGATATCTTCACCAATTTTCTGCCAGAGAGTTAAAAACTTCCCATATAATTTTGTCAATTCATTATCATCGATTGTTGATTGAAAATTCCAATCGTTATGATTCAATTTAAATTCTGACCATTTTATACGTTGTGAGCCCACAATAATAATTTGATCATCTTTGATTTGTTCGCACATCATCAATGAAGCTTCATTAGTGACTTCAAATTTATAACCGTTCATTGCACGTAGAGCATGTCCAGTTGTGCAACGATGCTCGTTATATTGCGAACCAGGACGAGATTTGATTCGCGTATGATCAACATCACACGGACGTTTGCAGCAAGGACAAAGATCAGGACAACCTCGAACTTTATCTAATAAACGAGTATATCTATCTTCCGTATCGATTGAATCAAAATCACATTTCATTTTATCGTATTCATTTAATAGTGTGTTTCTTTCGTTTGACACACATTGTAAAAATCCGAGTAGATTGTCGATAGAAACTCGATCGTAGATATCATGCATTTCTTTTGTTATTGCTTGAAGTTTAGCTGAGGGCGTACGTTGTTTAGCTAATAATTGAAACGAATCAAAAATGTTCATTTTCAATTTGTAAGTCGTTTGGTGATTATTCTACAAAGAAATATGAAGAATTTTTTAATCACAAGAAAATTTTGTTTACTTGTGATATTTTTGCTGTAATTGTAATCGTTGTTGGTATTTCTTGCCCTGATAAGTAATAATAAAGTAAAAGTGTCATACAACGTTTCTTATTAGTGTGATTTTCATTGATATTTAAAGAATTATTGCCAACAGGATCAAAGTTTTCTTGAATAAAAGTAGCTGGCGAACAAGATATTTTCTTGACTGCTTCTATGACACCTAATTTAAAAGAATCGCAGTTTAATTTTATCAATACAAATCCAATATCCTACCTTCTAGACAGAAGAAAAATTCTCGAAAAATTGAAAAGTATTCAGTTTTTGTTTCAATCAGCTTTCGATTGATCCCTTCTAAAATAGTTGCCCATAATTGATTGAATTCTTGTTCGATAATGATTGTTGGTTGTTCGATATAATCCATTAGCCATTTCTTATCTGTATTCAAAATTAATTTGCCATCACAAATATCCTGAATATATTTTCGATTGATATAATCATACTGTTGTAATTCAACCGTAATTATTCGTTGTCCTTGAAATTTAACTGATTTTGTGATATAATCTTGAAATTGTTTAAGAAGATTCGTGGCAGAATTGGAATCTAACGATGCATTGGGGACAACCATTTGTACAAAATACTGTTTAAGATCATTTTTTTTCTCATTTAATTTGGTTAAATTTTGTTGCAAATTATTTTGTTGCTCGTTAAAATAAAACCATGTCAATAGGCCAATAGCACAAATATGAAATACACCTTTCAATTGTCGTGATAAGGTTAGACAGAATGGGCGTAATTCGTTATCAATGTTAATGCTGAATGTGTTGATTAATCCAACAATTTTCTGAATTAATTCGGTTTGAATTTGCCGTATTTTATTATTTTGTGGATTCTTCGTCTCTTGATTGATTATGTTAATGATCTTTTGAATAAAAACTGATAGACGTAGAATCATATTATTTTCATCGATTACTCCATGTGATAAACTAGGCTTTTGTGTTTTAATACATTTTCGGATATCACGTAGGAAATCGGCAGTATAAATATTGGGCGATTGTTTTGTATTTTGACCTTGTCCCAATAGGGATTTAAAAACTTGTTTGATTCTGCTGGATAATGTTTCTTCTTTGAATAAACGTGGCTGGGTAGCCTTTAAATACCCAATAAATTGTTTTTCAAGTGTTTCTTTGTTTAAATAAACTAAACTTTCAATTTGTTCAAATGAATAGGCATTCATTTGATCATTCGTAAACGGATGAACTTCAACTGGGTCATATTGCGCATAAACTAAGTCCGTAAAAGTCAAAATGAATTGCTCTTGAACAATACTGATTGATAATTGATTAGCAATACAACCATCGAGAATGGTTAAGCTGGATGAGATATTTTGAAAATCTGGTAAACCTTCTTTTTCATAAATATTGTAATTTGCATAAACATATTTCAAAGCATTTCGAAGAAGTTTCTTCGGGATAAATTTTGATTGAATATGTTCGACACTGGTCGTAAACATTGATTCAAACGTTTTGGAAGCATCCTTCGATGACATAACAACTCCGCTAGTGATCGTTTCATGAATCCATTTTCTCAAATCGCCTTCGCCATTTTGTACAAATAATTTAATTTTTTCACGTTCATTTGCAACTGTACAGGCTGTTCTTAGTGCATCGAATGCAGCTATGATTTGAACGTCTAGAAATTGTTTGCTTCGTTTTCGTATTGTGTCTGAAACTTTCAGTAATTTGAAAGCATTTTCTAGATCTTTATTCATTATTTCTTGAATTCGATGTTGATTAGTAGTGAACATTTCAATAATTTCATTTTCGTTCTGATTTAAACATGCTTCAATTAATTGATCACGATATTTTGATGAAAATATTTCTGTTAATTTTGTTTTGATATGTTCACGAATTTCATTGTCTTGTTGACGTTCGTTTATATCATGATAATATGTTAAATCGGAGAATTTCTGTAAAGTTTCGAAGATGGTAAATGATGATTTGATCCATTGAATTGGATCAGAAAATTCACTTGATCGATCTAAAACTGATTCAGCTGATTTGATTATATGTCCAGAAAGTAATTGAACGCGTTCAAGAAAATCTGGTTCTGTTTTGATTAAATTTGGTAATTTCGAATTGGATGTTGAATTCGATTCTTTTTTAAATGCAGATGGAAGTGTATGAAATGATTCATGTCTTATATCAATTGTGGGACCAATTTGTTTGATATCCCCAATGATATTATCGATTGCTGCACGATTATTTTCAGTATTTAAATCGGCTTTTTGATTTAGAATAAAATGAACTGTTGGCTGTGGAATTCTCGTCACGCCCATTTTTTTCAATGAATCTGTACATAGAGACAACATGCTTTGAAGAGCTGTATTGACTTCACCAATCATATTGACGATAACTAAATGTGAAACAGCTAAACAAAATAGAACAATTCGACGATCATATTCTGGATCTTTTCGTTCGACACCTAATAAACCTTCGGTGTCGATCAGCATGATATAATCAAACTTTGGACAATTCGATTTGACAAAAGAACCGTAAATTCCTCGAGTACATCTTCCGTCTCGCACATCAAATAATGTTCCAAACATATAATTTAACAAAGTACTTTTACCAGAATTTTGTGGACCAATAATACTAATAACTAAGATTCGTTTTTCACGGAAGAATGCCAATGCTTCTGTAAGAAATTGTTGATGAAAGTAGAAATTATCTCCATCGAGAATTTCAAATGGATAGCCAGCATTGATATATTCATAATACTGATTATAAAGAAATTTTTGTCCTGGTTCATTCTGTTGATTAATGCAAACCATTGCATTACGCCATAGAACTTCTAATGATAGACTTTGATGAATCAGTAGTTGCTTCGCCATGTCGCCTTGTGTTACGAAACGTGAACGTTCATGTTTGAGTTCAGTTGATAGCAGATCGAGGCATGTTAACATGTTGGGTGATTTCAAAATTTGAACAAATAAATCAAAGATAATTCCACATTTTTTATCTGGACTATTTAATAGATTTTCAAGTTCAAAGATGTTTCGAGTGACTTCACAAACAATTGAATCATTTTGATTTCCATAGAAGTTATAATTTGCTAATTGTAATTTTAAACCACATAGTTCAGCATAAGTCATATATTGAGGAAAGTAACTACTCGCGAGATTTTCATGTTGTAAAATCTCAATTAATTTTTCTTTTAATGGAAATATAACTCGATTGATTTCATGTAATTCTTCTGTATACTTCGGATCAAATAACTGTTTTAAATGAGCTTGAGTATATTTCTTCTCGTAACGACGTTTTTTTGGTGTATTTTCTAAGATTTGATCACGTACTTTTAAAATACAATGCTTATTCTGTGTTTTATTTTGATCAGCGATGTTTGGAAGAGAAAATCGTTGAATTGTGGTATCAAAGAAATCCAAACTTTGATTTAAAAGATTTTCTGGAACATCACGAATGAGAATCAAATAGTATTTGCTCTGTTGTAAAATATGATTCAAATAATAACGAAGTTTTTCGTAATTGCTTTTTAAATATTCATAATCAATGTGAATTAAAAATCCATCAAAAAGATCTTGTATTTGTCCGAATAATTTTTCAGTCATCACGCCATGTGTATCAGCAATATTAATTGAGCGACGCGAGAGAAAACTATAACCAAAATCAATATCAATTGTTTGTTGAAAATAGATGCTTGATGTTGATTGCTCAAATGATGACATGAAGACAGTATCTAATAGGGTTGATTTACCCATACATTTGCCAATACCAAACGAAAGAAGTATTGGAACCTCATAGTCCCAAATGTGAATGATATCAGGAACGAATCGATAGGAATCAGAATTGTTTAGCGATGGCTGAATAAATGGAACGGGATTACGTTTACTTAGAAGAGACATAATCATCCGTGATAGTGAGAAGTCCGAGTTAAGAAGAAGAATATCGATAAACATTCGTGAATTTAATTTTGGAGCTGAGAAAAATGATTCAACTTCGGAATATTTGAAGAATAATGTTTCAATGAAGTTGTTCAAATTCTGATGTCGTTTTAATAGATACATCAATAATTGAAGACACTCATGCATAAACTCGACAAAACTTTGTTGTTTACGATAATTTTGTACCATTTTATTGATTGCATCGTCAAGTTTTTGATCGATATACATTAATTCGCCAGCTTTGACTAAATGTGCTAAATGCCATTTTTCATAAGCTTCAATACACATAGTAACTGAAATTATTTCACGGCTTCGTTCTTGACCTTCATCCTTTTCTTGCCGATGTAAAACGCTCATATTCGAAGAGTTAGTTGTTATTGTTATCGGTGATTCGGTTTGGTTTGTAGATGTAGTCACTGAAGAATTTGTTAAAATCGTACTTTCTGTAGTGTTGGATGGTGTCAATGAATTTTCAAGAAGATTGTTAGGATTCCAGTATTTCTTTGATTCATCTTTTAAAATTTTTAATTTATTCGGAGCTAAGTTTTCTGTAATATCGGGTTGTTTTAGTCCCTGTTCCCATCCGCATTTCACAATACAATTCAAGAAAAGATCAAGCATATCAGCTTTTTTTATTTGTTTAAGTAGATTTGATAATGGTTCACGAAAATATGATTGTAATGCTAAAAATAGTGGGCTTCTATCACTGGAGAGTTGGGTTTTGATAGTATTTGGTGCAATATATTGATCAAATGTTTGTAAAGCTTGTCTACCATTTATAGTTAATTGTGCCCATATACTGTCGAAAACTTTTTCATTTTCTTCAGAAAATTCATCGAATTCCAAAATAAACTGTAAAACTAATGATAGTGATGGATTATCTTTAAAATATTTAGAACCATATTCAGCAGTACGTGTCAATATTTGATCATATAAATCTGGTGATTCATCTTTTTTTTGTAGTATAAACATTTGAAGCCAATCTTCAGTTGTGGTTTCCCATTGTTGGCTCACATAAGTCTTTAATAAAGTCAATAATTCACTACCATCCTTACTCATTTGACTTTTGTACACTTTAGGAGAAATATCGTGTTCAATTTTCGATAGTGCTTGACGACCATTTACCACTAAATCTCGACTATAGATTTTTGATTCAGTGGAATCACTGTCTAATTCGAGAATATCAATAACTTGTGAAATAACTTCATCTTCTGATAACTGTCCGGATGAGGACTTCTTTCTTGGTGTTGATGAAAGATTATCATGTGATTCATCACGAGCATTATTGTCTCTAATTTCCGTTTCACTTGAAAGAGAAGAAGATCTCGAAGATAAATGATCAAATGAATCGTTTGTTTTGTTCGACATTTTGTAATCAACAAACGAAGATTGTCTTGATTTATCTGAAATGGAAGAATAAAATTTATATGAGACAACTTATAACATCATGATGATTCATAAAATAATCGTAACAAGAGAAACGACCTTCATTTAAAGAATGAGAAAAAGACTGTTTTTATATTTTAAATCGCGATGAAGGAAAAAACCAACAATATACACCAACGCAGAATTTTATTTTCCTTTGAAACAGTGCATCTAGTCAAGGGACAAAAATTCTACAATGTTTTTAATAGACAATATTTTTTACTGAATTCATACAATAGCTATACATAAATAAACATCAGAAAAGTAAAATAATTGGGTTTTTTCCCACGTTATATGAATCAGTGTTTTTATTTTTATTCTCTTTCACGATAAGTTTGAAATCATTGGGAATATCCAAGAAAACAATCTATATATTGTAGATTAATACTTGTGAAGAAAATAAAATTTTTCATTCTATCGTCGATTAACTGACTATGGCCACAAATAAAACAACGAACGAACATATCTTCGATCAAGATATACAAATTGAAGAGCAACACAAAAGAGAAATTACTGATCTTCAAAATGAAATAAAACAATTGGAAAAAGATAAAGCTCAAGCTGATGCTGATTATAAACTGTACGATAGTGAAAGAAAACGTTTAGAATCCGAAGAGAGTCAAAATAATACTCGAATGAAAGAACTACAAACTCTTATTCAAAATATCAAAGTTGAACAAACGAAATTAGATGAAGAAATCAAAGAACTTGAGCGACAAAAAGAAAAACTAGAAGAAGAACTTGAACGATTAGAACAAGTAATGGAAGACAGGCAAGAAGTTCTTGATAAAATTAAAGAAGAATTAGAAAAATTACAAGAAAAATTAGAAGATTTAGAAGAAGAAAAAACGAATTTAGAAGAAGAGCGAGCCAATCTCGAACGTCAGAAACAAGAAATTGAACAGAAAATCAATGAATTACAATTACAAATCAAACAAATCGAACAAGAAATAAAAACAATCACTGAACGTTTGAGACAAATTGAAGCTGAAATTCAACGTATTCAAAATGAAATCCGACAACTTGAAGACGATATTCGACGTATTGAGGACGAAATACAAAGAAAAGAAAAGGAAATAAAAGATCTTCATAATCAAATAACGAAACTTAAAGATGAATGTGAACAACTACAGCAATTAATCGAACAGATTGAAGATATGATCGATAAAATAAACAGAATCATCGATGTTAAACAAAATCGTAAAGAGGAATATGAACAATTAAAAAAAGATCTCCTTCAAGAATTAAAAAAAGTCCAACAAAAACATGCTGAAAATCAACGTCAAATAAAAGCATTTGAGCAGCAGATACAACAATTACAAAAAAATATCCAACCATTAGAATCACAAATACAAGAATTGGATAAAACAATACATCAACATGAACAGGAAATAAAAAAGATTCAAGTAGATGCTGATCAATTGAAGTAAGTCAAATTATAGTTCAGTTATAATCAGAAAGAACTGTTTTTGATATTCATAGTAACAAAGTCAACCAGAAAAAGCAAGAACTTGTCCAAGTACAGCAAGAAGAAAAACAGACGAATGATCAATTACAAGCAAAACAAAATGAATATTCATCAGCAGAAAAAGATCAGCAAGTATTTAAACAAGAAGTTGATAAATCAACAACAGATTTAACTAATGCTAAACGAGAACAAGCAGAAGTTGAGACGAACAGAAATCTTTGCCGTGAACAATTACAAACTGAAAAAGACAAACAGAAAACCTGTGAAAATAATCGAAGAATAGCTGAAGAAGAACAGAAAACTGCTGAAGCAGAACTACGGAAACAGGAACGAAAAGAAGCTGAAGCTCGACAACACCTACAAAAATGTCAGGAAAAAGAATCAGCTACTGCCCAAGCTCGTCAAAAAGCTGAAGAAGAAGAAAGAGTAGCACAATCGAATGTGCAATTATCCGAACAGGAATTACAAGCGGCACAAAATGCACTCGATGCAGCTGAAATGGCAGCAGTTGGTCTTTCAACAGTTAATCCTGCTTTAGCTGCAGCTATTGCTTTAGCGAAGTCATTTGTTCAAAAATGGTTAAACACTGTGTCGAAGAATAAAAGTACTTTAACAAGATGTCAACAAATGCGTGAAAAACGTGTACGTGAACATCAAGACGCGATCACCCACAGAGAAAAGGCTTACGCATCTTTGGAAGCCGAAAAAGCAAATTTAGAAACACGAAAAAAAGATCTTGCCGATCGTAATAAAAAATTACAAGCTGCAAAACAAGCCGAAGACGATCAGAAGAATGTCGTTATAAAAACAGAAAAACGTCTTGATGATCTTCAGAAACAGTTTGCTTCGAAGAAAAAGAAAGTCAATGATACTGACAAACAATTGAAGCAAGCAAAAGACAAGCACAATCAAAATGCACAGAAAATGACCAACATTAAATCATCGATAGATAATCTCAATACCAAGAAAAACGATCTGAATAAACGTAGTGAAAATATCCGAACTGAAGTTCAAAATAATACAGCTCAATATCAAGCAAAGATCAACGAGAAAACAACAAAAAACAACAAAATGACAGAAACAAAAGAGAAAAGAAATCGAATTAATAATGAATTACAACAAAAACGAAGTGAAATTGCCAGTGTTCAAACGTCAGTAAAAGCGAAACAAAATGAACAACAAAAAATCCAAGGTGAAATCGACAATGCACAGCAAGCATTACTGATGATAACGAAATCAATTACTGAATTACAGGGAGATCTTCGTGATCAAAAGAGACAATTGGAAAGGAAAACAAGAGAAAAAACAACTCGTGAAGCAGAAGTCAACACTCTCAAATCGAAAGTAGAAAAAAGTGAAGCAGATATAAAACGTTTAGAAGACGATCGACGCCGTTTCGAACGTGATCTAGAAAATAAAACTCGTGCTTTGTCGGAAAAACAAAATGAAAAAGAACGGTATGAAGGTGATCTCCAACGTCAACAAGAAGATCTAAAATCAAAACAATCAGAGCTTAATGGTCAACAACTTCTTAGAATTAAAGTTGTCGGTGATCTTGATGAAAACAAACGAAAACTAAAAGAAACTGACAAAAAAATGAAGACACTCAAGAAAGAAATCGATGTGAAAAATACGGAAAAAAGAACAGCCGAACAAGAATTTAATGATGCAAAAAGAGAAGTAGACAGTAAACAACGTGAAATTAAGAACCGACAGAATGATATTTCAAAGAAAAAAGAAGAATATGAGAAAGGTCGAGCAAAACAAACAAAATCTCAAAATGAATTGGATGAGATACAGAAGAAAAAATACGATATAGATCAGAAAATGTCTGATATTAAACGAAATTTAAATACTCATGGCTTGAATATTCAACAAATTAGTAGTCAAATCAATCGAAAAGAAAATCAAATACGAAAAAATCGTAAAGAAACAATTCATCATCAAGCTAAAGTGAACGAAGATGACGATGAAGACGAAGACGAAGACGAAGACGAAGACGAAGACGAAGATGAAGATGAAGACGAAGATGAAGACGAAGATGAAAAACGTCGACAACGACGTAAACAAAAACGAAATGAAGTGACTAATCATCAAGCCCATCAGAAGCAAAAGGTATGATACCAGTTAATAATTTCGAAGCATTTCACTATTTCTCATTATTTTTTAGAGCAATTATGCTTGATATGTATTCATCTGATTTCCAAAAATCAACTTAAACAAGATATAAACTTTTACATCTTTGCTTTGTTCAATTTTTTTTCTAAACTTAGATATTAAACAACTCACATACAATTTTCTTTTCTTTTACTTAAGATTTTTTTACATCTTAAATCGTATTTTATTTAGATAAAATATAAAAAATGAGTTCTTCAATCATATCTTATTTATCCGTGAACAAAGACGAAGAAACTGGTGATATTACATTAGATAATGATTGCTTACGACATATTCAAACTATGTATGCAAATCTTTATTCACAAAGTAATCCAGATTTAACCGATGATATGCGTAAAGAAGAAACATTGAAAAAACTAATAGGAACATTAGAATTGAAAGATGATCAACTAAACTACGATTATCTAAATATTTGTATAACGGAACAAACTGAAGAGGATATCAAACTTGAAATTAATTCTATATATTCCGGTCCAGTAGAATATCTTCATAATGTTACGAACGAACCTGTCGTTCCTGAATCAGAAAATCAAATGTTTGATAAATCTAAGGAGAATAGTGATAATAATACAACCGAGAAAAAGTCTAAGAAGAAAAAGAAAAAGAAAACTACGTCCAATGATGAAAATGAAGAATGTAAAGAGATCGATCAACTTACATGCATTATTTACAAAAATTTGGAGGGATCAGAAATACAAAACTTTCTAAAGACATTTCTATTCTGGCGAGTACAAACAAACGATGGTCAAACACTCGAGTAGTTTCACGTTTTTTTTTCATTGATATAATAAATTAAGTTTATTGATTTAATTTTAGACAAGCGGTTCATCTTGAAGACGATGCTTTACTTACAGAGGGTAATTTACATGAATTACCTCGAGGAACAATATTCGACATATTTATTCGACAACAACTGACTGAACGTGATGTAATTACGTTTAAACGTACACGAACAAAATTTCGATTAGTTGAACCGGTTAGTCTAACTGACGATTTCGACTCGTGGACATTCGATAACTTTCGACAAATTTTTGATTTCTGGATAACAATCGATCCAAATGAGGACAGCAAAATAAATTTTCCGAAACGTTGGAAAATTCATAAAAATACGACTTTGAAATATGTTATCGGTGGTATCAGCGATCAAACAGCTACACGTATCCAACGTCCAAGTACAAAATCATTAGAGAATTTTATTCGAGATGTATGTACAATTGAGGATAATGGAATGTCTGAAGAATGGTTTGAAGCATTAACTGATAAGGAAGATATAACAACATATGCACATTTAAGTAATCTAACAATGCCTGAATGGGAGAAGATTCATGCATTGCCAATGAATGCATTGAAAACAGTGAAGTTCTATGTTGATCAAGAGAAACATCTTGCTGCTGCTCAAAGTAAAACAACGAAAAACAAAGAGAAAAAAGAGAAAAGTAAATATTATTATTGAATATTTTTTTTTCGAAATGTTCGTTTCTTTCTAATTCAGAAAATCAGTTAAGTCATTGTGAATTACTCGCTGAACTTCATATGATAAAACTTTATTTTATTCACCAAATTGAAAATGAAAATGGTATTGAAACTATTCCACATCTCGAAGCTAAATGTGTTGAAAATGCATTTAAAGAAATGCGAGAAGAAGGCTATGAAGATGATGGACTTTTTGATGATATGAAACTATTTTTTCAACCGTTGACTATCACTGACAAAGAATTGAATATTAGTCCAGATGAAATGTTAAATGCAAATAAAGATCAAAACAAGCAAATAGAAAAATTAAATAAATCCATTGATAAATTAAACAAAGAATATAATAAAAATCACGACGAATATAAGGAACTCGATGAAGAAATGACAAAATTAAAAGATGCGAGAAACAAAGAACATGAAGATCATCAGTTAATAATGCAGACAAATTTGTCCTATCGAGAACGGACAAGATTAAATTTCGAATGGTGTGGTCGAGCCGATGCAAAACGGATACAAATTAAGAAGCTCGAAAGCAAGATGGCGCCAATCAAAAATAAACTTCAGGAAATTAAACAAGCTCAAACCGAAAAAGAGGAATCACGAAATACAATTCAAATTCAATTATCCAATACAAAAACCAAAATCGATCGAAATCTTATCCAGTTACATCGAGGATTTATTATGTATGGTCCACCAGGTATTTTCATGTTCTTTTTTGTAAATCAAACAATCTCAATCTCTCTCATATCTGTGAAATTTAGGCACAGGAAAATCTCATTTAATGAGTAAACTAGCAAAGAAAACCGGCATTGCAATGCTAGCTCCTCCGTTAGCTTCAGGAAATCTTGAACGCTCGTTAGTCGGTCAATCTGAAGCTGTAATCACGAGTTTATGTCGACGTGCTCGACGTTTACCACATTTAATTTGTTGTCTATCAATCGATGAAATTGATTCATTAGCTCCACGTCGTGATGAAAAATCATCCGAAGGCAAAGTGTCGAAGATCAGTGTACTGCTTAGTGTTTTAGAAGGTGCAGAAAATGTACCAAATTTAATGTTTTTCTCTGCAACTAATTTGTTACATCGAATGGACGAAGCTTTTCTGAGACGAATGTCGGGCAAATTTTTTGTTGGACGGCCATCATCTGTATCTCGGAAGAAATTACTAGAAAAATTACCTCAAACAATGTTCCAACCGAAAGTCTTAGATAGATTAGTCATTGCAACGACGAATTTCAGTGGTTCAGCTCTATCGTAAGTTCAATTAAGACTGAATAATTATTAATTCATTTTTCGTTCGATTTTCTTAGGAGATTAAATAGCGAAATCACAACACATCATCGTTGTAAACGACGTGATGATTCGAAATATGAAATAACTGAAGAGGTTGCCTTGGATTTAGCCGATCGAACTGCTCGTCACTATCAATTGTATCTTGGTCTTGATACTTTACCACGATTACAATTACAAAATCTATACGATCGAAAGAAATTAGCAAAAAGTCGTTCACGTTTAAATACGATCGATGAAGATTTAGATGCATTTCATCTGCCGAAAGATTCGACATTCACAGGAAAGATTGTGATTAGTTTGACAGATCGTCGTGTACGAATTGAAACCATCAATGAATCGAATCAACAATATTCGATTGTTGAAGATAAATTTCGAGAAACTGAACAAAATCTTCAACAACTTCTCGAACGTATTACTGCCTATGGAACAGATCGAAATGTTCAATTATTACAATTAGTTGATTTAAATCTTCTTTCATCAAAAGGTGCTTATGATGAACAAAAAGTATCAGAAATTCTGAAAGAATGTTACGACGAATGTACGGCTTACAAACGATCGATGATAGTCTATGATCTTGATTCGTTAATCGGTGTTAATAAATCGGAAAGTGATTCATCGATGGGCACGTCAACAAGTTCGTCAGTGGTGAATCAACGTATTTATGTTTATATAACAAATCGTTTTCAAGAAGCGAAAATTGAATCGTCCAATCCCGATGATAAACTACGAATCGAACGTTGGGCTATTGCCATTGTACGAGATTCATTTCTTCTGAAAAAATTCACTAATGATGTTGGCTTTACTCCAACAGATGGACAACGAGATGAGGAAGAAGAAGAAAATCGAAAGTCAACAGAAATCATCGCATGTGTCAAATGTCAAGAAAGTTATATTGAAAACGAAAATAAATTAGGTGTTTGTACACATCATGATGGTTTCGTTTATGATAATTTAGCATTAGATTTGAAGAAATATAATCTGACTGATGCAATCGACATTTTAAATAATGAAGAATTTTTAGCATCGAAAAATGCCAGCCGAAAAGAAGAACTTGACCGAGGTAAAACAAGAATGAGATTTATTTGCTGTGGTGCTACCGTTCAAACAGGTGGAAATATTGGTGGTTGTAAGAAAACAAAACATGGTTTTGAATATCGTGGACAAAGAAAACATACTCGTGATATTTTACTCAAAGACGATATTAAAAACTGGGAAACAGCATGTTTTGAAAATATATATTACAATGACAAATATCAAGAAATCTTCAACAAAAGAGCCGCATTTTCTGTTGATTAAATTTGCTTGTGTATCTATTTATTTCGAAATAAATCATTTGCTTTTTTGTATCGTTAATTTTGATCGTATTTATTTTCGTCCAAATTTTTATTCTAAACTAATTAGATACAAACATAGCGAAAATGAAATGAATGCAATTTGATCTTACAAACTACACCAAGATTTAACATAA
>ERZ781398.1686-NODE-1686-length-20250-cov-3.961773_pt1 | contig 20250 bp, 22 predicted proteins | sample MGYA00433077_ERZ781398 | MGnify/ENA primary metagenome ERZ781398 (study PRJEB29847, sample SAMN06458254) | wastewater metagenome | isolation source: Wastewater bioreactor | place: South Africa: Cape Town | study: EMG produced TPA metagenomics assembly of the... | reverse complement strand
TTCGATTGGTATGTCTATATACAATTTGTAAATTATATGCTTGAATAAAACATTCTATCCATAGTCTTTGACATCTATATCGATTTATTTCTCCTTCTTCTTCTTCACCTCCTCCTACACTTATATTTCTACATTAAAAAAATGCCAACCATTCCAGCAATGTGTTACTTTTCTTTTCTGTTCGTTCTATTTTACATATACCAAAAAAAAAGAATAACGAATGTTGTTAGAGTTTTTCGACGAAAGAAAGAAACATACACAGATAGTATTTCTTAATAACAACAATTCGACGCGTAGGCGATCCTATATCTACGAAATAAAAAGACGAAGAAGAAAAAAACGAAACAGCTGATTGGTATATTATCTTATCAATATCGATTGCCATAGTACTATAAAATGATTCGTTTTCGTTATACTTCAAATAACGATATTAGTTTTTCGAGATTTTGCCGATTAAATGTCACGCAAAAAAAAACACATGCATGTTATATGGTATAAAGTGTGTGTGTGTGCACGTTTGTGAAAATAAAGAAATGATAAATAAAAGCAAAACGAACGAGTCGAAGAATATGATCGAACTTTTATTAACATTATTTTAGATTGAAATATCATCAAGTTGTACATTAAGATCAGAAAAGAAATATTGTTTTTCTGTTTTCGGATTTAATGATTATTTAATAATATATATATTTGACTCCTATCCTAACAACAATAACAAAAAACAAAAACAACAACATCGGCAGGTAATCATTCTTTTCACGTTATTAAGCAAGCGTCTCATTCACTTTTTTCTCTCTTTTTTCTTTCCTTTTTTTCTCTCGACGTTTTTTCTTTTACTCCATGGAAGAGAAATCATAAAAAATGCTTTTATAAATAGATCGATATACTCGAATCATCATTTCATTTTGAAATAGATTTTCAAAATATCCCATACACTTAATTATTCTCGTGGCGAGATCGAAGCGCTGCTTCAGCGTGAAGGACTCGACCAACGATTTCGTTTAAGTACCAAACATGATCGAAAAATTGGCTCGACTTGTCAAGTCTACTATGCACATGATCTCTGGCAAAATGATCAACGACTCGTGGCTTTAAAATTAATTCGTACGGATTTCATCGATACGTTCGTATCGTACGATGATTTTCTCGAGTTAAAACAAACGAAAAATTGTTTTTATAAACCGAAAAATGTTGTTTATAATCGTCGTTTAACAAATTTGGAGAATTACGTTCCAATTGAACAGTATCTTGGTGAATTAGGGCGTATTTGTCCACATTTACCAATCTCACGTTGTATCGAAAATGGAACGACACGTTTGGACACATACGATGGATATTTAATCGCATTCGAATACATTCAAGGACGAACAGTTTGGGAAAATCTTGTTCGAACAGATTTTACTTTTCTCAACGAATGTCAAGCACGTGAATTCGTAAGATTATTTATCGAACAATTGTTAATCCTATTAAAACATCATATAATTCATTGTGATTTGAATGGTTGTCAAAATTATTATTACAAACCGTATGACGAAATCAGTACATCAAAATATCATTATGAACATTGGTCGTCAAGTGACGATGGTGAAGATGATTATTCAAGTATAAGTGGCGATAGTCGACAATCGTCATTAGACGATTTAGCTTCTGTATCATCGATATCTCCATTGACTTTTATTGATTTCGGTTGGTCAATATGTACAGCTGATTCGGATAATGATCGACATCAAATCTTATTTCAAACATTACAGAATCTATTTGAACGAACACCACGTATTGTTCAAGTATTTGCTGGTCCGTATTATTGGCAATTTCGACGAGCAATTGAAAGTCGAACGGTGGGCTTAAAAGAATTACTCGATCATCCGTGGTTAACCATTGGTGATCAAATAATCGATGAAAAACAGTTATGTACATCCTGGTAAGAGGATTTACTTTGTGTCTATAGTGAAACTGTGATAAGAACAAATCGATTTCTTTTTTGCTCTTTGCCTGGTGATCTCGTTTATTTAATTAACCCTGCTTTGGCATCTATATATTTTTTTGCTTTCAAGATTGTGCTCTATTATTCTTTTCTTGCTTTGCTTTTTGAGTATGTCTAGTCGTTAACTTGTCAGTTACATGATTTAATAAAAAAAAAGAGAAAAAAAGGTAGAAGGGCTAAAAGGAAAGCAAAACTATATTTTTATCAATTCTCTTGATCCTATTGTAACTATTTGTCTTTTCTCTTATGTAAATAATAAGGTAAATAAACACACCTGACAGATGCCTACACTTCGTAAAAACAATGATTCATTGATTTATTTTCGACAAGCAATTACATTTCTTTTTAAAAACAAAGACTATGTTAAGAAAGTGGATCATAGATTAGTAGTTGATTCGGATCATTACATTGGATAATAATCCGAGATATTGTCGGAATGATAACAATTGATTTCGGTTGATGAACATGATAGATAGTTAATAGAAGTTTGTCAAGTGATTGCCATAGAAGACGATTATCGAATGCATCAGCAATTAACCATAGATTTTTATTAAATCGACAGATTGACGTACCACCAATAGGAAAACGTCGTATGGAGAAAAGTGTTCGATCGAGATATTCTAATTTTCCTGTATGTGTTGAAACGAAATATTGATCATCGAATTCAATATCTTCACAAACATGATCGATACGTTTTTGTCGAAGAAATTTTAATGTTTTCAAATCGTATAATTTCAATGTACGAGAATCGACACAAGCGATTGCATTTGTATTCGAACCGATTCGATATTTATTTTTTTCTTCATCAATAGTTAACGTGTTCGTTATCTGTTCATGATCAAGATCATACGTAAACAAAATTCCATTCGAAATAAATAACAATTCATTTCGTTGTTGTGACCAAACAAAATCATCGACTGTCGATGGAATTTCATTTAATTCAATCGAACGAATAACTTGCAATTGGTCATTCTCCGTTTGACGTAATTCTAAAATATTCTTCCCATTCTGCATCAATACAATTGCAAGATTATTTCGAGGACAAGGCAAATAAGTCATTCCTGAACAGATAGATGATGGTTCTAATGGAATCGAGAATGTTTCAGTGGTTGGATAATTTGTTTGATCAAGTTGATCATGTCGATTAACTACCGGTTCCGATGATGCCATTATCTAAAACATACAGTTTATGATACATCGTTTCCCATGTGTTGAGAGTTTTCTTCGTATAAATTCAATACAAGAAAATAAAGAGATTTGTTTTTTGGTGATAGTCGATATATATATATACATTCAAAAATGAATTCTTTTATTTTGTATACAAATGACAAAAATTATAAATGAGAATAAAATTTATAATATGTTAAACACAACACCGAGATTGAAAAATGAAAAAGCAGAAAACAAACAAAACTTGATATATTTTTTTTTGAAATTGTCTGTTCATCATTCGAATTATGTTTTAACTGGAATTGTCCAAACGAGAAATGATAATTGATGCGTATGTGGATTAAGATTTTGTCGTGAACGTTCGGTCAATTTCGGACATTGAACTGATCCGATGGTTTTCAAATTTGGACAATGTTTGAGCAAGAAAAGGAAGCCGTCATCGGTAATTTCTGTACACATTCTCAAATTAATTTCATTCAGTGTATGATGAAACGATGATTGACCAATGGAAATCAATGATTGATCAGTGATATGCGTTTGTGTCAAAGCTAAAGCTCGAAGATGAGTTAATTGTCGAAGACCATCGATACCTTCGTCAGTTATGTTCATACAACCGGTTAAATCTAATTCCATCAAACGTAAACAATACGTTCCAATTGCTCGAAGTGATTCGTCAGTAATTTGTACGCAATTATAAACACGAATTTTTCGTAATGATGGATATTGTTGAACAAATTGAATTAAACCATTATCGGTTATGTTCAGTCCACGAAGATAAATAACGGACGGATTTAAAACCGATGTTGTTGGTTGTACAATAATTTCGTTTTGTACTGTCGTTGCCGTTGCTTCTGCTGCCGCTGTTGTTGTTGTTGTTGATGCTTGAAGACGTGTGCGTTCGATTTGAGCTGTTAATGAACAACGAGCCATTAATATCAGCGATTGATCAGTTATGTTAATACAATCTCGAAAATCGAATGTACGTGTTCGACAATTTAATAAATACGGTAGATTATTATCGTTGATTAAACCTCGATGAGATAACAGAGTAAATAAACGTGCTTTGAGATTAACTGGTAACGCATTTAATGTTGTTAATTGTGTTGAAAGAATTGTTGAAAAATGATTAACAATTGTATATTCACATAGAACAATTAATTTTGTTACCATGATCTAAAATGTCAAAGTAGAGTGAATGATCAGTATTTGTAAACACTCGATGACAGATGGTCAATTTCTTCTTTTTTTTTCATTTTCTTTGGAAAAAAAGAAACGTCAACTAGGAGAAATAAATTAAAAGATTAATTAATGATCAAAAAAAAGAAGGAGTACAAGTAAAATCACAAAATAAGCTCAGATAAAATAACAAGAATAATTTAACAAATTATGTTTTTTTTTTTTTTTGTAAAATGTCATGCTCAACCATTCACAAAAACCCATAAAAAGAGAAGAAGAAGAGTTACTAAGTCAATAAAATCACATATCTATTGCCCGAGAAAAAGATAACACTATGATAGAATCAAGTTGAAGAGAACAAAAATTTGTGCCAAGTTTATCAGTTCGTTTGAATATCGATCGTGTCAAGAATATTTAAATATTTCGAAAAATCAATATTCGGACTTAGAATGTGCTGTTTACGGGTTGACCAGATAGCAGCACCTAAATGTTTATCAAAACAAAAAGGTTGTACAGTCAATGATCAAGAGATCGGACACATACCGATCGCCGCCGCCGACGGTTTCAGTTCACTCAATTGCACTCGATTGAATGGTAACGAATGTGCATTACCAAGTGCATCGGTAAAACCTGCAGATATTAAGATAGTTTAGTTGATCATTCGTATGAGTAGATTTCTACCAGGTTTTAGAAATTTCCAACTATGGAAAACTGAACCAACAATGACGACTTGTAGTTGACCATTTTTGTAGAATTTTGGATTTATATGAGGTGTTATCGCTCGTAAATGTGCACCGAGAGTATAGCCAGCTTCTTGAAACAATTCTTGACTAGCTTGATCATCATGTTTCGAAGCCACTAGAAATTTAAAAAAAAACAACAGAAATCATATTTTGTTTCTTGTTTTTATCGATCTCAATCAATACGAACATTCAGCAATGATTTGAGTAAAACGAGCGATAACATCTTTTTGAAAATTCTTGTAGAAAAAACTTAACAATTGACTCATATCTTGTACCTAAATTAAGTTATTCTCGTTTGTTTTTTTTGTCTTCAATCAAATATCTACTTGAAAATATGCTTTGATAGCATCGCTTAATTTCGTTAAATCATAACGCGAAACATTCAGATTGTCTTGTTGATCAAAAACACGTTTTATCGCTCGTTGAGCAATCCAATAGGCGCTTCCTTCATCACCTAATAAATGCCCCCATCTAAATAAAACAACTACTTCATTAGACTATTTACTCAGTCATTGAACAATTACCCTCCGGCTCGTTTGCTTGTGCCATCATCATTATAAACAACACAATTCGAACCTGTACCAGCAATTATTAAAACTCCACCATTCGGTACAGGACCCAACATATCTTCACCGATCGATATTTTACTTACGTCGACATGGAGTGCTTCAAGTTCGCGGCGTAGGTTATTTTGAGACTCCCCTTGTCCAGCACCACTCAACACTATACCCTAGAACGCATTTCAATCGATCAATCTATCATTTACATACATATATATGTCGTTTTTTCAACTTACGACACTTATTACTTGCTCCCATACTATTTTACTTTCATTGAGTATATCATCGATTAAAGCTTTTAACAATTTAGCCACATTATCAAATCCAACAACCTTGAATTCAAATGAAATTCATCGAATTTTCTTTCTCAAATTTTAATTTACCCAAGGATTTGATGGTCCTCCATGTACCGTTACAAGAATATTTCCATTTTCATCCACTAATACACCTTCAGTTTTTGTTGCACCACCTTCAATTCCAATAAATAATCGGTTCATAATCTAGAGAATATTCGAATTTTGTAAAATCTTTTTTTTTTGAAATAATATAATTCATGATTTTTAAGAAAAAAAAAGAAGAGAGAAAGTTTAAATAAAATAGTCGTACAATAAAAACACAACACACAAACATACGCGACAAAGTAAATAAAAATCTAGTGTTTATATACAACAACCAACGAACGAGTAACGAAAAAAGAAAGAAGAGTAGGAGGAGCGAGGGTGTGACATGACTACCGGGGATATTGAGAGGTAAGAGAAACGAATGAGAAAGATTGTTTAGAGAGTATTCAACCTCTGATAGGAAACGAAAAATTTATTTGACAACAAATACAACCACACATACACGCACGTTTAGAAAGAAGAGAAGAGAAAAGAAAAAGATCGTTTTGTTTTTTGTTAATCTTTAAAGTATTTGCCTATTGAAATCAATACACATACACACACACACACACACACACACACTATCTGTTGTAGGAATTAAGATTACTAGGATACGACTGTGTTGAACTTATATTCGACTGTTCAGATGTATTGCTATTATTTGATGAATAATCGACTGATTGATGTTGTTGTTGCTGCTGTTGTTGATGGTGATGATGGTGAGCTTGATAGCCATTTTGACGACGATCATGATCAGAACGATTTTCTTTAGAATAAAAAAAAAATAACAAGTAAATAACAACATCAAGGACAACAAATGATTCATGATATTTATGCGTACTTTTGTAGAACGATTGTGATGGTTGCTGTTGATCATTGTGATAGTATTGTTGTTGTTGTTGTTGTTGCTCACCCTGTCGTCGTTGGCTAGGCGGTGACGATTGTGATTGTTGTTGATAATTGCCTGAATTCGATATAAGATTATTCATCGAACGATGCGGTGGAAATCGATTCGATTTCGGATTCCAATGTCCATCATTATTTCCTCCGCTATAATTTCGATTATAATTTCCACTATTTGGTCGTCGTGGATTATTGTAATTGTTCCATTGTTGATGTTGATTATTTGAATATTGTGAATGTTGACCTGTTTGATGGTGAGTATAGTGTTGTTGAGAAGACATCGATTGTGAATGACCTTTGGAATAATGTGATGGAACATTTTCCGATGTGTTACTTGATGAATTCGTAGATGTACTTCCTGTTCGACGCGAACCACCGTGATTGTTGTGATCGAACCAGACTATCATAGATGCCGAAAATTCGAAGTTATTTTTAAGTGAAATTAGTGAAAACAAAAGAAACCTGATTGTAAATGTTGAATTATTTCATGAAAATTCGAAAAACCTTCTTGATTAATCGATGTACTTGTCGATTCAGCTAGTGAACTCGTTCTGGAATTATGTCCTGATCTAAACAAAACAAGTGTTCGTTCTCAAAACAGTCTTAGTTCTCAATTTTCAAACAAACCGATCGTTTGAATTGACATTAGTGGCATTGTTATTATTCGAAAATTGAAATTGTTTTTCTCCTCCTGATGAATTCGGCGTCGAAGAACTTGTTGACGGGCAATGTTGCCGTTGTTCATCGCGCGTATTCACATAATCTTCTTGTGAATTTGTTTCATTCAATTGTGTTGTACTCATTATGAAACTGATATTCAATATGAACTTATGAATTTACTCGAGAATTAATTTAGTTTAAAGAATTAAATAAACAATTGATTCGAGTGCGAGAAAGACAACAGAGACAAAAAATAAACAAATAATTCAAATAAAATCTATTGGTTCGATTTCGACAAGTGAGAATTTGTTCGATTTACTTTATCGAAATAAAATTATTTTCGATTTTATTTCGAATAATAAGATGAAAATCTTGAAAAAAATTCATTTTTTCGAATTAACAACTACGTGCGACATCTAAGTGAAATAATAATACGATATTATTTCATCCAAAAGTTGAAATATTCGTCGATTAATCATCGTTTTCAAGTCAAATGTAACATTCACCAGTTAAAATAGTCAATCATTCAAAGTCAACATCTTTCAATGTTCTAGAATGTTCTTTTGAACAACAAGCCAATAAAAAAACATGTTTACACCGTCTCGGAGTAACCTGTCAATCAACCACGAAAAACCTTGCATCTGTTTTTCCTTTGATTGAACGTCAACCATTGACCTTAGAAGTATGCTACTGCTACTAATATATCAAATAAAAGATCTAGGAAAGTTTTATTTACGTCGTGATTGTGGCCAAATCACGCCTTTGTCCTATTTAATGATTTTATTCATTCTCTCTTTCTATACTCACCCCAAGAGCAGAAAGAGAAGAAAAAAAACTGTCCGAACCGTATAAAACATATTTCATACGACTAGCGATTACTTATTGATGTACTTATCGTCCACAGAATAATATCTATTAATAGATACGATTTATCTCTTTCCTCAGACTCCTAATCAATATTACTGAGATGAAAAAAAAAAGATGTTTTGTTTTACTTTTTTCTGCATATAACGTTTATTATGAAATATACAAAAAAAAGATATAATTTATTTCGTTCATCAGTTGTACTGAGCGGTGAATATACTCTAGTTGTTCATTTTTCACTGTGATTTAGTCGAAATACACTGGAAAAAAGAACAGTAGAAACACAAAAGAAGGAAAAAAACAAGCAAACAAATATATAATTATATGTCTGTACAATAAGTGAAAAAAAAAGAATGCAACACTTAAATTCGTGTACATCTTTTCACAAACGAAAATGTCTCTTGTTTATCGTGCTTTGAACATGTAAATGTATTCGATTATTTACCAGACTGAGAATCTTGACAATTGACGGAATCGAGTTGATCATCATTGGAATTATCATTGATTAAAGCAGATGCTAAATTATCGCATGATTTAGCTAGCATTCGTTTGTTTGCTATCTTAGACTGAGATGAGGACACCATGACACCGTTTGTAAGTTTGTGGATTGTTCGCCCACGTTTTTTACAACTAAAATCAAACAAAAAAAAAAGAAAACTAAATGGAATTCGAATGAAACAATTGTAAACCTACCAGGTAGAATCAATACCCGCATTGATGTATGTCGAACCATCAGTGTCGCCTATTTCGGATAAATGACGATCTAATGGTTGAGGTGGTGATTTACGAATTTTATATCGACGAACAACGGAACTGCTCATAGTGAAAAAGAGAAGTTTATAGAGACGAAATTTTCAAAAAAAAAAGTCAATTAGATCTACGCAAGAAAATCGACGTTACAGATAATTGTAACTTTCTCTGATTGAGTTGGAGTTTTTAATTAAGATGAAGCGGAGGAGAAGAGACGTTCTGACGACGATTTACTGCCGGTCTAAGAGCAATGCAGCTCTATTTATATGCCCGTCGCTACGTTGTTCTCTTTCTTTGAATCAAGAGAGAGATTGAGAGAAAGAAAGAGAACGAGAGAACGAGAGAAAGAACGAACGATAGCTTGTCGCTCAAATAAACATTGTCCCACATCAATATAAATTCGCTTTGTCATCGTTCAGCACTTCGTCTATCACGATATATTACCTGAGCAGGCCTTCATATATCATCCTACGGTAGTTTTTCGTGACACATGTTTAAATATGCGATATCACCAATTGATTTGTTCATTGGTGATATTATTTTCTTGCGAAAGGAAAAAAAACGGAAGGACTTTTTTCTTTCTCTCTCTCTCTTTCTCTCTTCCTCTTTCTATCTTGAGGGTGAGAAAGAAAGAGGAATGTAGAAAAAACTACAGAACGAAAAGCTCGTCTATATTTGTTTCTTTGCACCCCGGGTTCAGAAATAATGAAATTTAGAAAATTCAAACATGACGCCAAAATAAATAAAAACCCGTCAAAAGTTTATTTCGTCTTTTGTCTGTCTTTTAAGGACATTTTTATTTTGATATTTTTATGATGGTACAGATGATAATATTCCAAGAACGCAAAGAAAAAAAAAGTGAATAAATAAAAGACGATTGCACGTCACGAAAATAGTTGAATAAAAAAAACAGAAACTGTTAATCGAAAGATATTAATTGTTGTTCAGACTGTTGTTGTTGTTGTTGTTGTTCATGAACAATTGGATTTATTGGCTGTTGAGTATAGGGCATGCTAACATTCGTCGTTGGCAGTGGGCCAGAAGGAAGACTATAATTATTATCTAAACAAACACAGGAAAGAAAAAAAATCATATAGTAATATTGACTCATTGATATTAACGATAAGTATGAATAAAAAAATAAAGATAATATTCGGCTAAATATAGAAATTGGCTGTGACTATTTTTATTTGCTTTGTTTTTCGAGAAAATGTTTCTTATCATGACCCGATGCGCGCTTAGAAAACGAAGATTTAATTTGGGCAAAAATCTTTACTTGATATACCTCCATGAGCTCCATTGGGATAGGACATTTGAACAGGCGCTTGTGGTGGTGGTAGTACGTTTGCATCTGTCTTCATTGGATAATTCATCATTGGAGGATAATGAGTCACTGTAGGAGGCGGAGGATACGATGGGATCATTGAGTATTGAGTATTCGGATCGATTATTGGGTTATATGACGGTTGATAAACAGGATTTTGCGCTGGTACTTGGTTGTAATCATATGATGGCATTGCCTAAGAAGAAATTAATTATAAAAAAAAATAGATGAAGATTTTCTCATGAGCATTGAAGCCCTTGAAAAGGAAATGAAGGAAAAGAAACGAGGAACAGAGTAACCTTATTATATTGATACTAGACTCGCACTTACTAATTGAGGATTTTGCACGTATTGTTCTCGTGCCAATGCTAATTGTCGTTGTTGTTCGAGACGATTTTTCATTTCTAATTCTTGTTGAGCTAGACGTTGAAGATGCATTTGACGTTGATATTCCAAATATTCCTACGAGCAGACTTGAAAAACAAAGGAAAATTTCAAATTTCTTTACTTGTTTTTTCTGTCTCATGAATTCAAGTTTTTGTGCGAGTTGAATCTGCCGTTGTCGATCACGTTCCATCGCTTCCTGTTGTTTTCTTTCGTAATGTTCTGATCGTAGAGCATTCAAAGCTTCACGCGCATCTTTCAGTTGGTTTAATTTATCCTGTAAATTTTCATAATGACCTACCAACCGACATCAATAATATGATTTCATAGAAAATGAAATTTTACTTCGTTTATCTTCGAGCAATTGCATATAGTGACTCAATTCAGGATAGAAATGTTGTAACATAACGAAAACAGACTGAACGGCCGTATCGTTGGTTACATTTCGATTACGTTGTTGATTGCTTAACATTCGAAATTTAAAGTTCTTTATATGATCATTAACAACAGTTGTGAATTGATCGATTTCATTGTCAGTTATGAAGTTATTCGATTCAGACTAAAGACAAAAAAAAACAAGATTTATTTTGAATAATTTCGAATTTGTGTTTTTACTGGTGGTTGTACAGATAGCTCAGTTGTATGTCCGTTGGACACAGGAAATCTCTCTTGTTGTTGTTGTTGTTGTTCTTGACGACCACGTTCGATATATTTATTAAGTTCGCTGTATTCATTTGTATTGTCGGAAGTATTCTATGTGAGAAGATGATCGATATCAGATTTCGACCTTGAGTCTTTTTTTTTGGTTGTAGTCTTACTGAAGGATAAGTGTTAGTAGGTGTTGGTTGTGAGACGAAATTTGACATCGCGTATTTTTGTGTTAACATTTTCTTCTGTCGTTCTTTTTCCTCAGCTTCACTTTGTGAAATAGCCAATGCTAATTGAAACGATTCTTCTTCGTCGATTTCTGCTTGAGTTTTTGTCTAAATAAAAACAAAAAAAAAACTTCGAAAATCATCTCTCATTAATTTCACAGATTTCCTACTGGATTTGCTGTCGTAGTCGTAGTTGGTCTTTGTACAGTCGGTGGTCTTGGAATTGAATTTACAGTTGGCATTAATCTATTTCAATCAAATCGACAATAGAAAATCACGACGATTTCTTTTTTTTTCGAAGGTCTTTACCCAGATGTTAACTTTTCATAACATGCATCACATACACGTACATCTTTATCGATGCCAAATTTTGGAATCGGACATTGTTTCGATGAGCATTTATCGCAAAAGATATCTCCACATGCTCGACAATGATGCTTAACAAATCGAAACAAAACAAAAATAGAACTTCAAGAAAAACTTTCAATTGACTTTACTTTTCGAGTAAATGTTGTGAATACTTGATGGCAACGAAAGCATTCTTTATCATCACGCCATTCAGGTGCAACATCATTATTCTCAAACATTGCTTCGCTTTCTTTCAATGGAGGAAATTGATAGTTTTCAAGTCTCATTAGATTATACGTATCGGTGAAGATTTTATGTTGTTGACCTTAAATTCAAGAGAAACAAATGATCGAATTTCAAATCGATTGATTTCAACTATCTTTTACCGAGACCATGCGACCAATATTGAATTAATTCAAGAACTTTATCTCGAATAATATCAGGTCCAGCCTAAAATTCATTTTTGAAATTCTTCTCTTTCGATTATTCATTTTCTACTTTTGCTAATTCACGTAAAGCTTCGACCATATCCTTCTGTGCAACTTCTTTATGCACCGATCCTCCACAGTTTTTTACAATTGATTCCAAACACTAAATCACCTCAATAGGAAAAAACAAAATTTACCAGTTCGTTTTTCTACCTGAAGTGAACTAAGAATAACATGTGCGTTTTCATGACCGAATTTTTTCTTTATTGATTGCACAGCATATTTAGCTCTACAGAAAAATAAAATAAACATTTGACAAAAACAAAGAAAAATCATTTACGGAACGTCTTGTGTTTTGACAATGTCACATAATTGAAGAATAGCTTCCCAATCAGGCTCGAGCAACAGTGGGCTCGTTGCTTTCTCTAATAGTTTATCGAAAATCTTCGTATTTGACATCGCAAATAAACTCATGATAATGATTTTGTTTTTCTAATTTTCGTTTATCTGAAAATAAAAAAAAACAAATCGAAGAGTTTAAAATTTTATTTGTTCTAAACCAATATTTTCTTCATCTCTATATGCCCAAGAAAAACAATAATGTTCGAATAATTGTTCGAGTAATTCTTTCTCATCGAGACCTCCGTCGATCGATTCAATTCGTCGTTTTTCATTCAAATCGAAATATTTTCGATAGAATTCATTCAATGTCAAACCATTCATGCCACTAAAATTCGCATTTCGATAACGTTCAAATTGACTTTCGATTGATTGACACGAATCTAAACCGATCAAATGACACGAACGTTGTTTGAGATTATCGAACATAATTTGTCCAAAACGATCGTGCATATTTATCTGTTCGAAGTTAACAAACAAACAACAACGAGAAAATTTCGATGAGAAATATTTTAATAGATTCGTCGAATGTTCGTTTGACATGTAGATTAAAACGCATTCACTGAGAAATAATGTTGGTTTAGTTAAATCAAGAATTTGATGGTCGACAAGAAATTTGAATTGACTATCTAACTGATTTATATCGCGAAGATCAACGGGCAAAATTGTGTACGAAGATGAATGAAAACCACATGGTATTTTCAATGATTTATCTTCGGCAGGCAGTTTCTTTTGAAGTAAAGGCAATCGACGAATTTTATTCGATTTAATTTCTGTTGTTTCTTCGAAATCAATATCAACAAAATGTTTAAAACGAATATTCGGCTTGTCTAATAGATAAAATATCGTTGTATCAAAACCACAGCCAATATTAATTATTTGACATTGTTCATTGGTTAATTCAATAAATTTTTCAACTAAATATCGAAGACCATGAACACGTACGTAATAACCAAGACTGATCTCGGGCGTACGACGTTCGTGATGTGCTGAGCCAGCTAATAATTTCAAATAAGGATCTTTCCAATATCCACGTTCGACTGCATACAATTTGCATTGACATGCATCGTTATTTGTTTCAATGATGCCACTATTATCAAATGATGCTTTACTCATGATGAAAAAGAGTAAACAACAATTGTTTAGATAAGAATCTTAAGAATTGATATGACTCACAGTACAGCTAGATAATCGTGAGTAATAACTTGTGATTTTAGTTTAATCAAATATCATCTGTTGTTCTTTTTTTTTGTTGAAACATGAACGAATTAGTGACACCTATAGATTTTGTTAGGATTTATGGAATTGAATTAGCGTCGTCGATAGAAATCATTAATTCATTGGATTGAAAAGAAAAAAAATAAATTATTTGTTACAAAAAATGAAATTAAATATCAACTCAGATGTCGTTGATCTACAGAAAGAAATCAACATGCATCCTACGATCTTTTCTGCAAAATCTCACGATTGATAGAGAAGTTTTCGTGTTGTTGTTTCTTTTTATCTTTTGATATACACTGCACTGGAACATTTTAACCTTATTCACAGAGAGCAAAATAGAGAAAAAAAAATCAGAAAATGTTCTTTACAATTAAACAAAGTATACTAATGATAAACAAGAATGATCGTTGAGAGTAAATGGTTGGTCTTCATATTTACTTTGGAAAACATGATAATTGCACGTATGATTAGGCAAAGAGTTCAAAGTGATGACGTATATGAATTGAAAGATATAATCTAACTTAGCGCATTCAACTGTTAATATGTATTGTAATCATTGATAAAGTTTGTTTTTTTTTGAAAAATAAAGGAAATAAACGTAGATATGTGAATGATGCCGTAAATATTTTTATTTCATCTATTTTAACGTATGAATACGAAATCGGAAGTTTTCGATTTCTTGTGGTTTTCTATTTTTCAGATAGATTACAATAGAAGTATTATTTAAATTGCATTCGCTGCGATACATGTCGATTGAGTTCGTCTTTCGTCATCATTAGAAATTTGACTTCAATAAGTTCTTGTAAAATTACAATATGAAAATTGACGTCATCAGATATTCTACACTACCTCTTCATATATTCTATCACGTAATAAAATTTGAATCATTTTACATGGAAAATTGTCGTTTTTATATTAAACTCGTTGAATAACTCAAATGTTAAGGATTGGCAAGTACTTTCGATGAAAATAGGATACAAGGAAAACACCTAAAGCGGATTATTTAATCGTGATAAAACAAAAAAAGAATTTGTTGTTTTTTCTGTGTGTGTGTATGCTGAAGATATCTATTCATTTGAGTTCAAGCTTATACTTTCGTGATGAATAATTAATTCGAATGAACATAAGAAAAAAATTTCAACTGTTCCGTTTCTGTCTTCTGTTTGTGATTAGTGATAATATATGTGAGAAAATTTTCTTAGGTAAAGGAATTTTATTCTGGATCTCCGGCACATTTAGAAACAATGCTGATTCTGATGATGATAATGATGATGAAGAAGATGACGATACTAAAAAATTTTTGTACGTTGTCAAAATAATGATGATCATAATGATGAAAAAATATGACTTTCTTGGCTCGTGTTTCGTCGTTCGCGTGTTTTTTTATTGGTAAGAAAATAGATTTGTTTCATTATTTCTTGCGCCGTCGACCATATTTGAAAATATACGGTACAGGTTGTTCTTCCATGACTTTTTGTAAAAGCATAGTAAGCCAAGCACGTGCAAATGGATTGGTTTCGACTAAAGCTTTAAGTGAAGGTGATAAACGTGTTGATTCACTTAAATTGCTTAAATTGACAACGTTATCTGCATTCGATGGATCAGCAAATGCCGCTGCAGCCACAGCTTGATTGAAATTGAATTGTGCCGGTATTGATGATGCACTGATTGATGACGAATCCGATCGTTTTTCTTGTTGGTTATTTTGTAATGATAGTAATAATTTTCTAAACAATGGTTTCGATGGCAATGCATGAACATAAGAATTCAATGGTTCATTAGGTGTATCAAGAGAAGAAGCAAAGAATGATGATGATGACGATGTTAATGCGTTGTCACTCTCATCGTCATCATCATCGTGATTTTCGATTGTTGAATATTCGTTGCTTTCACCAATTGACATTTGAGACATATCTCCACCTAAATCATAATTGACACTCGGTACTGGATGATGATGCAAGTGCCTGAGTGATGTTCGTGGGTGTTTATGGATATACTGATGGATCGACGATGATGTTGGGAGGCCGTGCACAGGTGTGGTACATAAAAACAATGGTGAGATAAGTGTAACAACGAACACGGCCAATATATCGAATAACATGGTGAAAAGGACGATAAATTAGCAGTCTGTTGGGTGTTCTGAAATGTAACAAACATATATAATTCAAGAAATTCACACGGTCAAGTACGTCTTTAGACAATATTTAGAAATCGAACAAAAGAAAATAATAATAGATTTATTTCTACAGATTATTCTTATTCTTTGAAACATGTAAGTAATTAAAACGAGAATGTTTGTCTCTTAAATTATTAGACAGTTAACACACACACACACACACACACACGAGCATAGCTCGATTGAATACAGTCTATTTCTATTTATAAGCATGACATGGAGGAACTCTTTCTTTATATTTGAGACGATGAATAGTAAATCATATTTGTTCAAATGTATAGTACTATTATTATTTCGAAAGAAAATTTCTTTAAAGAACGACTAAGCAGCTTTACGACAGTTTTTGATATGATTATTTCCCTTCTTTCCCCCTCTCTTCTTCTTCTTCTTCTCTTATCCCTACAAGCAAAAATAGAGACTAAATGGTAACAAAATAATGATTCAAAAATAGTTGTTAATAGCTCATGGAAACAATACGATGCTAGCTACAATCTACTGGTCTCCTAACAACGATCTATAAGTATCGTTTGACTATTCCTGAACATGACATCGGCATTTAAAAAAGAGTGGGAGTGGTGTCAAGCACAATTATGTAGATGCATGACATAATCTATTGAGAATCTTATCTGATACATACAGATGTTCTTGATATTTCAAGGTAATAGTTAAAATGTTGAAGGCAAACTCTCTTATTGAAACAAATGATACAATCTCGAGAGTTTGAGTGACAAATAGATAGAACATGCAATCATGATTTTTAATAAGAAGAGACAGTTGAATCAATGTGATAGATCTTGTCATTCACTAGTAGCATTGGTGACGGTGCATGTCAACTATTTCAAAGGAAATCTATATTTACGTTTCAAAGAGGACAAAGAAAAAGGGAAAAAAAAGGCTTCTCTTCTTCTTCATTTCAGAAGAATAGTGCTAGTTGAACTTCATTCACCTTCAGAATAGATTTCAAGTTTTTAATAGAATACTACACAACAAGAAAAGAGAGAAAATATTTGCGAAATAGTCTCATTTTCTCGTTGTTGCTATTATTTTTAGTTTACTTATTAATAAGAGAAAGAAAAGAAAAATTAAAGGATTAGCTCCTATTCACTTGTAATTGGAAGCATATCTATCACGTAATTAAATAAGTCAAGAACAAAAACAGTAATCTCTATGGATGATTTTGTCACGATTTTCAAAGAAAGACAAGTTTTGAAAGAAAAAACATACGATTGTCAGATCATTGAAACCTAAAAACAGCTTGATAGGTTAGTCAATAGAACAATAATAGAATTTGAAGTCTTGTCTTTTATTTCAGAGAAGATTTCTTCTTGAAGTTGAATATTAGGAAGAGAAATTAACGAGATCTATAGAAAATGAACGATTGATAGGATTGATTGATTCTTCCGGCGAAGCAGAAAGAGAAAAAAAACTAGAAGAAAAATAGATGAAAAGAATAAGAATATGTGAATTGATGCATAGGTTCAAATAATTGATTTTCAGTCTATCCAATATTAATTACAGAGAAACGTTTTCTATTTCATACATGGGATCTCTTGCACTTTCATTTCGATATTAATATTTGGATCAATGGGGTTAACGTACCTATTTGCTTGAATTCTAGAGAGAAATATCCATAACACCAACAAAAAGAGAGAGAGAGCGACAAGAGAGAGAGAGAGAGAAGGAGAGAGAGGGCGAGAGAAAACTCCGAGAAAGAAAACCTATTGAAAATGGCTAGCCTTTTGTCAGCTTTAGATGAATGCGCATGTCAAATAATAAGAAAAATATTCCATGTAGGTGTTTAATGAATTGAATCATCACTTTTGAAGGAAATAGGATATTCTACTCATAATTACATTTTCACATTTTCTCTTTTTTCTTCTTTCTTTTATACTTGAAATCAAAATACACTCATGCAAACTGTTATGTATCTTTGGTAATGACCTATTTGTTCAATATCACTACTTATTTCATTATATTCTCTCAATTCAATAGATCGCAGAAAAGAATAGAAATTTCTTTTTTTAATAAAAAAATAACTATTAAACGAAGGAGAAAAATAATTTTTTTTGTGCATATACGCCCACCGCTTTTTGTGATTAAATAATCGAATATTGATATTTGTTTTTCAGCCATAAGTAATGATAGAGAATGAATAATTGAAGGTCTACTTGTATTATTAATCAATAAATGCTTCTTCATGTATACGTATCAGTAAATATGATAAAGAGAAAGAAGAAAAATGTCTTTCAGAAGATATGAAAAAAAGGAAAAAGAACGAGAACTTTGTGTTTTGGTATGAATTGAACTGATCTAATCCGATCAAAATGAATTATGCGTCGGTGCTTTTCATTTTCTTTGAATCATAACATCTCCTCATGTAAGTCTTCTCATCACGTTCGAAAAGAAACGACAACAAGTCCTGCTTTGACTTCCGACTTTTCATATCTGGTTATGGTGATTGTCAGTAAACTTATCTACTACATTCATTTACAATTTCCTGCGTAGTTGTCCAAAAATGGAAGAAAAACGTTTTTTTTTCCTCGAGAATTCAGAATCATCACATTGAATCTGATCTAAAATCTTGATCTATTGGAATACAATACTTTCGAAACTAGACAAAGGAATAAGTGGGCGAGAGAGCTAACTCAGACAATAGACATTATATCTTATTTAGATTTGAAAGGCACTTTTCAATAATAGAAAAGGCGTAATATTAAATGATTTCTTTTTAAATTAAAGATTCAAGAAAAAAAAAGATCAATGAAGAATAACTTAAACAAGAGACAATGTCTTTCACGTGACACTCCAAATGAAATACGAAGTTGTTAGTTGACAAATAAAATCGATGATTTCTCACCTACTTGGTCTTGTACAAGACGTTCAATATAGTTTTTCATTTCCGTCAACTGTCAACTGACTGAGATGACACTAAAATCAACACTAAATCCGACTTGTTTTCTCTTTCTCTCGTCTTTTCCTTTATGCCCACCTTTTTCTATTTTTTAAGCTTTCTTAACATAGAGTCTTTCGTGTTTTCCGAACGATGTTATTTCCACTAGAATTGATCTACTCATTTGATGTTTGGCAGTTGCTCTCAGTCAAGCGAAAAAACAGAAATCACTGCTATTTTGTTTGTCTTCTTATCTGTTTATGACAATTCGTTAACACCCATGGAAAGTATATTTTTCTCGTGTTTTCAAGCGTATGTTATCAACATCGATAATTATAGCTTCTATCTATAGGAAAAGAGAGAGAGAGAGAGAAAAGAAGTTTTTATCCTTGATGAATAATTCAAAAATTTTCGACTGAACAGACAAGTAGGAACTAAGTGTTAAAGTAAACAATGAGAAAAAAAAAGAAATCTTTTTTAATAAGTTGTTCTATTGAAATATACTTGGATGCACTAAATATTATAAAGGAAGAGGTAAAAGAATGTCTTTTTTTTTGTTCATTGATTTATTAATGATTTAGCAAGTTGGAAGTGCTTTATTTGATGACGATTGTGCGTCATCTTTTTATAGAAGATGAAGATGTTCTATAACTGTTACTTATATGATGTCTTGCGCGCTGAATAATCAGACACTATAAAAAGAATTTAATAAAAAGAAACACGACAAAAAATAGAAAAGAAACAATTGGAATGAGATTAATTTGTCACGGTCATTGTCTCAAGACAAATGTCTTCAAATCATATCACTTTTGAGTAGTTGACCAGCTAATAGAATTCCAACTGAACAAAATAAAATGCCCACCCATATCATTATTCCTACGATCGTTGAAATGATGAGAACAGTTGTTATTCGATCTGAAAGACGTTTCGTTGTGTCATTGATTTCTCCTTGTCGGATCATTCGACGAAGTTTAATCGTTTTATAAAGTGCCCAAACAGGTCCAATGATAAAGAA
>ERZ781398.1675-NODE-1675-length-20303-cov-4.333169_pt1 | contig 20303 bp, 22 predicted proteins | sample MGYA00433077_ERZ781398 | MGnify/ENA primary metagenome ERZ781398 (study PRJEB29847, sample SAMN06458254) | wastewater metagenome | isolation source: Wastewater bioreactor | place: South Africa: Cape Town | study: EMG produced TPA metagenomics assembly of the... | reverse complement strand
AATTTCATCTTGATATTTTAATCCAAAACACTTACCGCCAGGATCACATGCATATAGAAATGTAATTGTACTCGGCCAAATAAGAATAATAAATAAAGAGCATAGAACACAACTCAATAGTCTCAACATTTGTTTGATATAGAATATCTTTTTTCTCTTGTTGTTTTATATGAGCAAATCTTATCATTAGATTTTATTTGACGTCACAACGAAGATTATTATCATATATAGAGAAGTGTGACCAATTTATTAATTGAAACAAAAAAAGGTGATATAAAAATATAGTATTTGTTGTTCAGGAACCTATTTCAATGGTGTCGATGATGCTGGATAAGTAAATCGCGTATCTTTGGTTGGAGTATTGTATGATGAAGATGGTTGATCATTATTATTGTACATCGGTGTGGTGGTGATGGTGTTAGAATTTGCATAAGATATTGGAAGTGTTGTATGATTATATGCACGTTTAACCGGTTGTTGTAACATCAACAGGGAACGCATAAGCACGATTATACACGCAAAAACTGCAACTATAGCACCCATAATAAAAAAAATCAAACCAGGCATGGAAGATGAAATGTTATTACAGGAGCTGTTCGTAGTGCCACAAGTTGTTTGATCTATGAACGAGATAATAAATAAACGCATGAAGAAGTCAGTTGCTGATAATCAGATATTATTTACTTGGACAACACCATGTTATATTTGTGTCTCTAATATTACATGAGGTTTCTAAATTGAAGAAAAAGTTTCTACTCCAATTTTAAAGATCTATTTTCGAGTAATTTACCACCACGAGCACATCCATCAACAAATATGTTTACATATGAGAAGATAATCGAAATAAGAAAAACAGAGACATGACTCAATTGACACATTATTCTGTTCTAATTAGAAATTATTTTGAGTTTAGCTGTTTTATATGAAAAATTCTTATCATTTTATTTTCTTGAAGACTTATTCATCTTTTTATCAAATGTAGATAAGATTATTCTTATTTTGACCTATTTATATTTTCAATTATTTTTGTCTTAATGATGTTGAGGGTGCATTCTTCGTCTTTTAAAATGAGAATACGTAAATAGGGCTGCGAAAAAGGAAATTACGTAAAATGATAACAACTAGAATCGTTATGAGCACAAGAGTAATATTTAAATTTTGGCCGTTGGCGTTACATTTTCCTACAGTGGATCCACAAGACGACGATCCTATGAAGAATACAACAAAAATGTAAATATAATGAATTTATTAATAGAGTTCACTGACCATCGCAATACCACGTTGAATAGTAAGGGTATGAAGTTCTACATGAGGTTTCTAAATAGGCAAGGAAAACTGTTAGATGCTGTATTTTCAATAGTGATATTCGAAATTTACGACCTGTATTGCAGGCATGAACAAATAGTTGCATCTTTGAAAGAGTCTGTAAACATATAGAAAAACTCAAGTGCCTGTTATCATTTTATTTCTTTTTGACATTGGATCATTGTTTATTATCAAACGTAGATATCAAAGTCACATATTCATTTCTTTAGATGTGTTTTTTCTTAGCTGCTACTTCAAAGAACATTTTCGTTTTCCTGTAAAACAGTTTGAACAAAATTCGATTGTACGATGTATTTTTTTTGTTAGCTAATCGAAACAAAAAAGGTAATATAAAAAAATATTGAATTATTACAATCGAAAATTTGTTTCTTGTCCAGGAACATACATTACTGGTGCCGATGGTGCTGGATGAGTAAACCGAGTGTCTCTGCTGCCAGCGTCGTATGATGGTTGGGGTTTTTCATAATTATTGTATATTGGTGTAGCTGGGTTAGTATACGCGCTAGGATTAGTATAACTTATCGTCGGTTCTACACGAGCCTGTTGTTGTTGTTGATATGGATACGGTTGTTGTTGTTGTTGCTGTTGATATGAATACTGTGGTTGTTGCACCGGTGCCCCGTAAACATATGTACCCTTAGATATTTGTGTGCCTCTTCTTCTTCTTTTTCTCACCTGATACCCAAGTACGTAGATCACCATAAGGAGAACAATCAAACCAAATACTCCAAGAACAATATAGCCTGTGATATTGGTAGGTGAAGGTGGTTCGTAACCGAAACAAGAATTGTTCGTAGTGCCGCAAGATGTGTAGTCTATGAATAATGAAAGAAACAGAAATATCAAAAAATTAGTTTTTGACAATCAGATGTTGCTTACTCCAACAACACCATGTTATAGCCGTGTTTGTAATATTGCATACGATTTCTAAATTTGAGAAAATGTTTCTACTTAGTTTTAAATGTCAATTTTTGAGTAACTTACGTTGGTCAGCACATCCATCAACAAATATGTTTGCATATGAAAAGATAACGAAAATAAGAAAAAAAGAGACATGACTCAATTGACACATTATTCTATTCTGATTAGAAATTATTTCGTGTTTCGCTATTTTATATGAGAAAGTCTTATCATTTTATTTGCTTGAAGACTTATTCATCTTTTTATCAAATGTAGATAATGTCGTTCTCATTTGACCCATTTCTATTTTCAATTGTTTTTTGTCTTAATTAACATTTGAAACCAATAAGTCGGTAAGTTAAAAAAAACTATTTTTTAGCATAAAATTTTTATTAAATAATGAGAAAGAAACGAATATCGATTAGTTACACTCGTAAATTAGCTCCTTGATAAGACGGATAGGGAGGCTCTTTAGATGGAGCTGGAGCATTGTATTGAGTATCTCTGGTAATAGCATAGTACGATGGAGGAATGTCTTCACGAATATTGTGAATCGGTGCAGGATTGTGAACATATGCACTAGGGTTTACATAAGTTACCACAGGTGTTGTTTGCATTGACTGTTGTTGTTGAACAGGTGCACAATAACGATATCCATTTGTAGACAGTCCTCGTTGTGCTTCATAACAGCATCGTTTGCAAATACCGATGCAAGCGCAGATTACAAAAATACAAACGCCAATAATCACATATATAATAAAACTCTCTGGCGAGTTGTCATAACATGTGTTATAAGTAGAACCGCATCTTTCGTAACCTATGAACAATATATTAAAAGATAAATAAATAAGTCAAGTTTTTTAATCGATTTTACTAACTATCGCAACACCATGTTGTGTAGTACGGAGAATAAGTGTAGCAACTCGTTTCTAAATATAAGATCAAAATGTTGAAGTCGGTTTAAAAGATTGATTCGAATATTTACCACCCGAGCTACATGCTTCCACCAGTATGTTTGTTTTTGAAAAAGTAAGAATAAGAAGAACAGAAAATACATAATAAGTCAATTGTCCCAACATGATATTGAAATGAATAAACTCCTTTTGTTGATTTATTTTTATACAAGTAAATCTTATCACTACATTTCGCTTCACGCCACACTATGACGAATGATCAAAACATAGATAATAGCGTTCTCAACGTGAGTCATTATGATCTTTCTTTTTACTCTCTTCTTTAGTGTCAACAAAGATATTTATACTTTATTCAAAACTAAAATCGTTATTGATTAGTTACACTCGTAAATTAGCTCCTTGATAAGACGGATAGGGAGGCTCCATAAATGGGACCGGAGCATTGTATCGAGTATCTCTCGTAATAGCATCGTACGATGGAGGAATATCTTCACGAACATTGTGAATCGGTGCAGGATTATGAACATATGCACTAGGATTTGCATAAGTTACCACCGGTGTTCTTCGCACTGACTGTTGTTGTTGTGCATATAGTGGTTGTTGAACAGGTGCACAATAACGATATCCATTTGTAGACGGTCCTCGTTGTGCTTGATAACAACATTGTTTGCAAATAGCGATGCAAACGCAGGTTACAAAAATGCAAACGCCAATAATCACATATATAATAACACTCGATGACGAATTTGAATTACAGTCGTTATAAGTAGAACCGCAAGTTTCGTAACCTATGAACAATATATTAAAAGATAAATAAATAAATCAAGTTTTCTAATCGATTTTACTAACTCTCGCAACACCATGTTCTGTAGTACGGAGAATAAGTGAAACAACTCTTTTCTAAATATAAAATCAAAATGTTGAAGTTGGTTTAAAAGATTGATTCGAATATTTACGACTCGAGAAACATAGTGCTTCAACCAATATGTTTGTTTTTGAAAAAGTAAGAATAAAAAGAACAGAAAATACGTAATAAGTCAATTGTCTCAACATGATATTAAAATGAATAAACTCCTTCTGTTGACTTATTTTTATATAAGTAAATCTTATCACTATATTTCGTTTGACGACATACCATGACGAAACATACAAACATAGATAATAGCGCATTCTCACCGTGAGTCATTATGATCTTTCTTTCTACTTTCTTCTTTAGTGTTGACAAAGATATTTTAACTGAAGGTAAGTTCGAAGATACTTCAAATTTTATTGAAAACTAAAATCAATATCGATCGATTATACTCGTAAATTGACTTCTTCATTTGTTTCATATTTAGGTGGTGCAAATTCTGTTGGAAGCTGATATTGACTGTCTTTAATGATAGAATCGTAGGCTGGAGGTAGTTCTTCAGAAACATTATGAATCGGTGTTATAGTACTGCCGTATATACCAGGATTGACATGAGTTACTATAGGTGCTCGTCTCCGTTGTCGAGCGGGCACGACACGAGTAACTCGACGTACAGGTTGTGTTGGTTGATTTTCAGCGTAACAACATTTCATAATCGCTAAACAACAGCAACAAAATGCACATGCTGTTGGAACAAGCACAATTGTTAAAACACTTGGAGATTCGTCTGATGAACACTCTCTATAGGAACTACCGCAAGCATCTGAATCTACGAATAGTATGATAAACGCATTAAAAAGTCAGTTTTTCTAATAGATTTTACGGACCATCGCAACACCACGTCAAATATTCGGGATATGTAGGGAAACAAGAGTGTTCTAAATATAAAAAAGAATTTCGTTCTACTTACATTCGAAAAACTTACGACCATAGCCACAGCCGTCAGCCAATATGCTTACATTTGATAAAGTGAGAATAATGAAAATAGAATATGTGGTAAAGCTCAATTGTCTTGTCATTTTTTTTCAAAACTTAAACGTTCTCTCTCTCTCTTCAGTTATTTTATACAACTAAATCTTATCATTTTACTTTTCTAACCTATTACAACATAATATTTTCATAAAAAACAGAGATAACAATGTCCCTTTCTAAATCGTTGAAATCTTTACACAAGCAAACAAAAATCAAAAGATATTTATTTACATATAAAAACACGTGTCTAGGAAGGTAACGTTACGTATCAGTTAGAAATTTCGTAGATTTATTCGTAACTATTTAAAAAAAAAAGTTTTACACTCGTAGATTTGCATGTTCATTAGTCGCTGTTGAACTTTGATACGGACTATGTTTGACTACATCATCGTATGATGGTGGTGGTTCTTCGTATGTCGGCCGAGCTGGTATAGCTGCACCAACTACTACAGGTGTTCTTTGAACTTGTTGGTTTCGAGCCGCTGATCTTCGTTGTTGTGGTGGAACGGGAATTTGCGGTGGGATTCGTTGTTGAGCTTGTTGTCGAAGCCAACATCTCAATAAAAGGCAACAAACACTAATACTAAGGGAAATAGCAATAGCGTATATCACAGGATTGGTACTATCATCTGAAGAATCTGTTAATATAGGAGATGTGCATAAATTCTGAGCATTTCCACAAAATTGTCGATCTACAGATATTAAAAGAATAATGAATTCGTTTATTTTTATTGAATTTTACGAACTCGAACAACACCAAGTATCTGGATAATTGCCACAAATTGTCTCTACAGTTTTACAAAAAAACAAAAACACATAAATTCTGTAAAATAATTTTTGACTCACGATTGATATTACATGTCTGACTACGCACAATCGTGGTAGTGCAAATTAATAAAATGACAAGACAACGCATTTTTCTCTCCATAAATCACCTTTATCAACTTAGTTTTTATGCAACTAAAAGAAAAAAGATTACATTTCATAAATAAGACTTTATCTTTGACTTTCTTCTGTTTCTCGAAAGTCATGAAATCTCAAACTTGCTTTGTCATTCAATGTTGTCAATGGTGACCTCTATATTTGACGACTGTACAAATCATACACAGGTTTATTCTTTTTTTTTAAATGGCATCATCGAGTACAGTGACAGATCTATGGAATGAAATCAATGAGGCTTTAAGAGATCTGCCCAAATTTCAAAACGAACATGTACCAGGTGTTTCTGATGAAGATATCAAACAGTTGGAATCAAAACTTCAAATTCAACTGCCTAAAGACATACGAGAGGTTATTAAAATTCATAATGGTCGAAAACATATTGAATTTGGATTAAGTTTTCGTTCGCCAACGACGGATTTATTACCGATATCTGAGTGGCTACCATATGAAGTCGAGAATGAAGATTTTTCATATTGTCTCTTCCAATGTCTTGTTAACAAAAAGTATGCTAACGCCAATAAAAACTTAGAAGAAGATGCTCAAGAACATTTCAAAGCTTTTCGCGAAGCCGACAACAAAATAACTGAAAAGTTTCGATCTCTTCCATGTGAATTATTAATCATCGGAGAAGGTATGGATGATTATGCTGAACAATACTTATTGAGTCTTCGATCAGGAAATATCTATTTTGCTATTCAAAATATACCTGAATGGGAATTGATCGGTACATTCAAAGATTGGGTTAAGAAAAGTTTGCCTTATATCAAACAACAATACAAAGAAATTAAAACCGAATAAACAGTCCTAGAATTTTTTTTCTGTAGTGATAACCATATTTAAACTAATAAACTGTATCATCATACTACTGCCCTCTACATTCGACAACTGTAAGAGTATGAATCATTATATTTGGTAGCTTTTTTCGATATTTATTTGCAATTACAAAGCCAAGATGGCGTCGTCGAGAATAGTAACAAATAAATGGAATGAAATCAATAGAGCATTAAAAGGTCTGCCTAAATTTCAAAACAAACAGTTGCCAGGCGCTTCCGATGAAGAGATCAAACAATTGGAATCAAAACTTCAAATCAAACTGCCAAAAGAAATACGAGAAGTTATCAAAATTCATAATGGTCGAAAACATATCGAGTTCGGATTGAGTTTCCGTTCACCAACGACAGATTTATTACCAATATCCGAATGGAAACCGTATGAAGTGGATAACTCGGAGTTCGAAGAAAATCTATTCGAGTGTCTCGCCGATAAAAACTATGCTTGCGCCAATAAAGACTTAGAAGAAGATGCTCAAGAACATTTCAAAGTTTTTCGTGAAGCCGACAACAAAATAACTGAAAAGTTTCGATCTCTTCCATGTGAATTATTAATCATCGGACAAGGTATGGACGATTATGCTGAACAATATATATTGAGTCTTCGATCGGGTAAAATTTATTTTGGTATTCATAATATACCCGAATGGCAATTGATCGGTACATTCGATGATTGGGTTAAGAGAAGTTTAGCATGTATCAAAGAGCAAAAGGACGACATCGAAGAACAACATGAAGAAATCAATGTCGAATAGAACAAAATATTGTTTTTTTTTATTCGTTTCGAATAAAATAAAAGAAATAGAGTTAGACAAAACAATGCTTGTGGTAAAAATGAATACCAATCTGACTTAAAAATACGATTTGATCTTTGTCGACGAGTGTTAGATTCGATCCAACACAATCGAATTGATTGATTAGTTTAGCATTTTCATTAATTAATCTCGTTTGACATTGGTCTCTGCTATTTTCTTGTACTAGCCATTGATTCTGTTGATCGAGTAACGGAATCGCTGTACCTGAAAACGAAAAGATATTTGATGAAAACAATATTAAATAGATTTCGACTAACAAAACGATGAATTGATTTGTTTAAGAATGTGAAATGTTGATTGTGAAAACAAACGTTGCATGCTAAAAATAGAGAAGAGATCAATACGCCAATGAGAATCAACTTGTTGAATTGTTAATGCCACTAAAATAGAGAAGCTTATTGTTTCAGATTATCATATATAAATAAATTACTGATTTGTTTTTGTTCATCAATACGAATCATCGCAATGATTTCATCGGTTTTCTCGAGCATAAAATGATCTTTCGACCATTGATTGCGTTTTTCAAATGATTGTTGAAGATCTCGTTGACAGATGATCATATCTGGCTTATGAAGAACATAGACATCCGTTGAATTACAAGTTAAACTCGATTGAATTCGAGTTGAATCCCGATTTCCATATGGTTTTGAAAGACGATTATCGATTGGATAATATTCGAATAGATAATAATCTGTTGCGAGAAGAAATAGTTGTTTTGATTGACACCAAGTTATGTCGTAAACAAAATAATCAATGGGAGTTTGAGTAACAAATTGTCGATTGTTGAAAAATACGAGAGAATAATTCGGTTTCGATTGAAATAGAAGAAGATAGGAGTGAGATGGAGATGAACCTGCCATTGCAAATGGACAATCGGTTAGCGGATAAAAATCAAATGGTTTGCAAGTATTCAGTTTCAATTGACTAGAAAACGAGGAGAATAAAACGACTTAACTTTGTTCGGTTTACCCTTGATCAGTTATTTCGATGATTGAATCGAATTGTTCGATTTGATTTTGAATTTTCTCAAATTGTTTTTCGAAATTTTCAATTTGTTCGATAGTCGTCATTTGATTCGGTAATTTCAAAAGATCTCTCAATGGTTTATCGAGACATTCATCAATTTTATTCAACTGTTCCGCATTCAACGCTCTCAAATTCTTCATTAAATCGTATTTCATTTGATTTCGTTTCAACTCAATTAATTCTCTCTGTTTATCTGCCCAAGCATCGATCTTTTTTTGAATCTGTTCGTATGTCAACGAACGTACACGTTGACGTAGATCATTTATTCGATTAGAAAATTGATCTGTTCGAGTTTGAACAAGTTTTTCATGAAGAAAATAATGTTCCAAACAAATTGCTCGTTGGCAATGCGAACAAATTCGATTTGCCCATTGTTTACATTGTTTCGAAGGAATCTTTTCCGTACAACGACCTAACGGCAATGGTTCCATCTAAATTCATCAATAAGATGTCGACAAAAAACAAGAAACGAATGTTTTTTTTCAATTTATCTGCTATTGTAGTCAATGTAAATATGCATTTTTATTTAATTGTATAAAAAGAAAACAAAGATTGAGATTATTTGAATGATTAATGTGGAATGTACACACACATAGATTCACACTTGCACACAATTACATGAATAGATCGTCGAAAATGCATTAACAAGCACGCTAAAACACAAGATGAGAGAGATTCTTCATTGCAAGAATACTGAGATATGTGTGTGTTGTATCTGATCTAAATTAGACTTCAGTTGGTTCTTGATAAGCATAAGCAGCATGAGCTGGTGACGATGTGTTCGACACTTGTTGATATGATGGAGGTATTTCATCAGAAAGAATCATCATTTTTGTTGGTGATAAACGAGGTATATTTCGACGTTTTGGTTGTTGATTGTATGTCGATGGAATTGATGGTTCTTCTTCTTCCGATGAAGTGTTATCAGTTTTCGTTTGTAATTCAGCTGGATTTTGATAATGATGATTTTGATAATCGGCTTTCATTGCCGAGAGTTTAGCCGGTAAATCGTTGGCACGTTTTTTCGTTGGCAAACAAACAGGTGCTTGTTGATTGGATTTCAACGATTGAATCGATTCCGAGAGAGATTTACGCGAACCAAATGGAGATTTCGTTCGCAGACGATTGTTTCCCATTGGATTCATATTCACGCTGACTTCATCGTCTTGTTCAGGCGAATACTCACGTGTCACAGGCGGAGGAAGACGAAAGCCGGGCAATGCACTTGCTTGCCGATAGGAAAGAGAAACTGTACTCGATGGAGCTTGACGATACGACGAATGAGTACTTGTCATTGGCGATGGTCGAGCAGGAATTGGCGGTGGTGCTTGGATCGAATTGGTTTCAGCTGATTCGACGAGATGAGATGTTGACGATGAAGCTTCGTTTTTGTATTTCGAATAATCGACTGGCAAATTGCCCCAACGAGGTTTCATTGATCGATCGGGAGATGATTTATCATTATTCGTCGAGATTTTCTTTTCCGGATTCATTTTCTGTCGTCGCAAATGAATCAAAGTTGCAATAACAATCGCAAGACCAAGTAAAAGTAACAAACAACCAATCGAAATGCCGATTATAATCGGCAGTTTACTTGATTTGCCTTGATTTCTATCGATATCTGACTGACTTTTGACGAGATTTGATTGCGGAAGAACATGAATGAAAAATTCTTGTTTCACCGTTTTTCCTCTTGATTGAGCTTGACATTGCATTGCGTAGTGACCTGGCTCGGTATAAACCCGTTGTAATTGTCGTGTTGTTCCGAAAACACTCATCGCACTTGTTTGATTATCGATCATTTCGTACCAAACATACGACGGACTTGGATTGGCTTCGACTTGACATTCCATGGCGAGCATTTTCGAAACTTCACTCTGCAACTGATCTCTTTCCGAAGCGCCTGCTTCCAAATTCGGCCCGTATTCGATATTAATCGGTCGAGTCTGTTGAAGATAAATCTCCATGTTGTTATTCGATTCAATTCGACATTGAATCGTTCCATTGTGATCGGCACGTGTCAATCGACGTTGTAAAGTGATCGTTCGAGTGACATTTTGTTCATTTAATGAATCATTCGTAAGTTTTTTATCTGACATCATTGACGACACAAATAGATCCAATCGTGGAAGATTTTCAATGCCGAGAGTTTTCGCTTGAAAATTCGATTCACTGAGTTTAAATATCGGTCGAATAATCGACACTGAACAGGAGACAAATGATGAACCGTTATTATCTTCGCTTAAATGAGAATTATGAATTTGAAATGACGAAACGTTGATCGCACTGAGAATATTAGTAAATGTTTTCCAATTTTGATTGACAGCTAAATATGTTCCAACTGTTGTTTGGTCGAGAGAAAGTATCGTCAAACGATTATTTTGTTCGTCATAATGAAATTTCGAATTATTCGAAAATCCGACACTACTTATGTACAAAGACAAACCATTTAAACCTAGATAAGTCACTTTTACGGACGGAGGTGCAACTTGAAACGTAAATGGTTGAGATAAATTGCCAACTAAATAGTTTTCATTCGATGTCGGTGCCGAATAATGTTGATTCACAACTGGTAACGAAGATTGTTCTTCGTTATTGAGAATACCGATGACATTCGATGAAGCATATTGACTCAGTACGCACCACGGACATAGCACCACTAAAAACAAACCGAATGGAAAACATAGAAATAGAATTTTTCTTACCGAGAATAAACAGAAATTGCATATCGTCGAAAAAAAAAAGAAAAGAAATTTAATCTGCAAGAGAAATGAAATAATATTAAAAGCAAAACATATTTCCATAATGAATTTATTGTTTCATTAATATTATTTTCTGGCCTGTTAGAAAAAAAGAACGAGAGAGAAGAGAAGAGATTGACAAGAGACACAGGAAAAATTTTGAGAAAAAGAAATAACCAACAACATCAACAAAGAAGTACGACGATGAAAGAGAAGAGAACGTTATTTGTTGTGTATTTGTGCGACAAACATTGACAGATTTTGAGTTTTTTTTTTCACTGTTTTCTCTTTTCGAATATATACACAAAAGAAGAAGAAGAAGATAAAAGAAGACGAAAGTCAGTCAAAAGAAATCGAATTAGCTTTGTTGTCAAATCATACCACCGATAAAATAATAATAAAAAAAAACAAACAAACAGAAAACGGTCAATGCAAAGAATGACTAGAAAAAAAGAGATTGATGTTCAATTATTGATTAACATTCGGTGCTGTGACTGTAGCTGTTGTGGTTGTTGGTCCAGTTTCATTTGGCATCAGTAGTTTGCCGATTTTCTTCGACGAATGAAGTGTTAATGTCGATTTATTCAGCGCATCGTCCAATGCCATTTGCCATTCATGAAACGACACAACATCCTAGAAATGTTCGTTTTTCGAAAATAATCAAAAGCCAAAAAAGAAAGAAAGAATGAGAGAGAGAAAAGTCTTCAAAATGACAACAAAAGCAGCAACAGTAATAGCGCAGAGAGAATCGCACGACTAGAAAAAAGAAAAGAAAAGAAATCGATTACAACAAATCACTGTTTTCCAGAACAAAAACAAAAAACGAAGAAAAGAAAAGAAAGAAAGAGTTCAGTTTGAGAGGCTGTGTCTGTTTTTGTAATTTGGATAAAAGAAAAGAATCGTTAATCTTGAAGTGCGCCCGCAGTTAGATTAGTTTTCTTATTTCCAGCGAGAGCACCACCGGATGATGATGATGATGGATTATGATGATTACCAGCAGATGTTTGTTGATTTGAATTCAAATTCGTAGATGTTGTACTACTTACATCAGCTCCATAGATTTTCGAAGCTTTTTCACTGACAGTTAAGTGTTGTTGAGATGCAACAAGCGTATCATATAATGCTTTTTTCCATTCAATCCATGATACTTCATCCTATTCAACATTGACAAAAAAAGAGTCTTCACTGTCGGAACAGTTCGTTTTTTTTTTGTTTTTGGTGCACGGAAAAACAACAATATAAAACATTCATCACAGATTTACAAAGAAAAAACTAAGAGACATTCAAACACACACACACACACACAGAGGGACCATGCGAACATATTGAAATGCAATCGAAACAAGCAAAATTTAACATGAACAAAACTAACATTGAGTAAATGAATTTCGAAATAAGACGATCTTACCTGTGGTGAAAGCATTAAACGTGGCTCGTTGCCACCTTTTAAATGTATGGTGATGGTTTTTTGACCTTTACATTCTTTCGAATCGATATGTTCAATTCTTTCCATTGTGTAAACCTTGAATTAGAGAAGAAGTAAAAAAAAACCATCGTAATTAATAATTGAACAGTTAATTATCCTATTAAACCTCCGCTCGTTGAGTAGAAAAAAAAGAGGAATGTTTTTTGATGATATGTAATCATGCAATGAATATCTAATTGCTCTTTGAGGATCTCTTTCATTCTTTTGAAATGTAACACTAAGGAATTGCTAATAGACTCAAGATGATTAATAATCTGTCATGAAACGAATGGAGATCTTTATCTTTGTTTCTTTCTTTCTTCTTCTTCTTCTTCTTCTTCTTCTTTTATTATTATTATTATGATTACTTTCGAGTCGAACAAATGTTAAAACGTGATTGTTTGTTTCCTTTTCCTTTCCTTAGTTTCGATTTGCTAATATGCATAAGCATGACAAACTCATCAATTGACTATTTATTTTACCTCTGGGTCTTTATCACCCTTTTCATAATGTAATTCTAAACGATTCGGATACAATTTCGTATAACGTATTTGCCAGGAGAAACCGAATGTGCCCGTATTTTTCTTTAATTGTCCTTGTAGAATTAAATCCGACGTTTTCTCGTCATCGTAGATATTATTCTGTTTGAATTTGGCTCGACGTTTTTGTTCGATTTTATCTGTTTCCTGGTTGACTGTATCAAAAACAGTTTCTGAAAAACGAACAAAAAAAATCACATCATTTGTTTCAATTCGAATAACGATTCTCTACCGGCAATTTCTTGTTGCCATCGTTCAGAAATAACAATCGGAAAGTTTTTATAGAGTTCTTGATCAGCTTCCGTTAACTAAACGAAGAAAAAACAACGAGAGTTTTTGTCTGTTTTTCTTCGTTTTTCGTTTACTTTGATTCCTTTTGTATCATCTTCATCGAAGTTTCCAATGTCAAAAGCGTCGGCTGCATTGACTTCGCCACGTGGTGGAATCAATGGTGGTGTTAATTTTAATAAATAGACTTGTTTCCAATCGACATCTTTGAAAAACGGATGTTCTTTTACTTCTTCCGCTCTACGAGAATAAAATACTTTCAAAAATGAAAAAAACAATGCGAAATATGTTTACATTCGTCCCATACAACCGAGACGTTTGTCAACATCACGTTGAAGTAATCCTTCTAATAAAGTTCTCATTTCATTTGTCATTGTTTCAGGAAATTCAATTGACTTAACACAAAGAACAAGAAAAAATCAAATTTCGAGTGAATCAGCTGTTTTTCTTTTTTTTTACCACTGTCATGGTCATTTTATCAATTTCATGCTTGTCTTTGGTTTTATGTTGACGAAATGGACTATGTCCTTTGAGTAATTTATATAACATACAGCCGAACGAGAACCAATCTGCACTTGAATCATAAGCAACACCTTTGGCAAGAACTTCCGGCGCCATGTAACCGTGTGTGCCAACACTTGCGTGTGGTTTTTTCTTCGAAAAATCACAAGCTAAACCTAAGTCCGATATTCGAACGTGACCATGTTCGTCGAGTAAAATATTTGCAGGCTAAAAATGAATTTGATTTCGTTTTTTTTTTGGAGATCAGAATTCAAGTTCGTTCGTTACTTTGAGATCACGATAGACAATCGATCTGAGATGCATATGTTCTAATCCTAAGATAATTTCCGCTGCATAAAATTTCACTTCTTTCTCGGAGAAAACTCCATGTTGAGATAAATGATAATGCAGATCTCCGCCATTCATCAAATCAAGAATAAAACAAAGTTTATCCGTCGTATGAAACGCGTAGGTCATACAGACGATAAATGGACAACCTTCTTCCTACAAATCAAAGCTCATTAAAACAACAAAAAACGAAAATGTCGAACGTACTCCTGTGCTGACTAGTGACAACATAATTCGTTCGTTCAATGCTAAAGTTTCTCCTTGTTTCATTTTGATTCGTTTTTTATCGAGACATTTCATTGCATACATTTTGCCTGTATCTGCTTTTCGACAGCCGTAAACTTCGCCGAAACCACCTCGACCGATAATTCTGTGAACACTAAAATCATTCATTGTCAATTGAATATTCAATTCGAAGTTTTTCCATTGACAAAATCTCGTGTATTTCTCTGATTCCATGAATTTATCGAAGATCCGTCCGCGTAATAAATCACAAATTTCTTTTTTATACGGTTCGAATAGATTCGATGGCAACGTATTTTTCGGATTGTTCGGATTGTATTTCGACAAATGTTTCTTCACACTTTCCACAGCTCGTTCGGAATATGTCTGCAAAAAATTTCGAGAATAGACTTGAGCAAAGAAAGAAAAAAAGATCGGTGTTTACATGAGAATTCGATAGTAATTCTTTCATAATGAATTGATCGTAGATCTCCTTGCCAACTCGCCATCGTTCTTCGTCGGTTTCGAGTTTCTCAAAACGTTTTATCTAGAAGAACGAGTCAATCGAAATTTCGTTTTCTCTCGTTCGAAGACTTTACTTCTTCGTAGAATTTCAATTGAGGCACAGGTTCGTCACAAAGAGTTGAACAAAATTCTTTGAAAAGAAGAAATCCTAAAACAAAAAGCAGATCATCGTCATCATCGTAATCGAGTGGTGTTTCTCTTTCTCAATCGTTCGCATGTTAACCATTTACTACTTTTACCAAAGTGATTCCCCTTAGGGACATTGATGTGCATGCACTTAGAGAGAAAGAAATCATTCTCAACAACGAAGCGTAACCACCTGAGAGCAAAGACGACCGGAGGGCCTCGCAAGAGATGACACTCTACGTACCGACTTGTTGATTGAAAATCTTGTCGAATGTATTTTCGTACATTTTTTGTAAATGTTTGTGTGTAACACTTCGTACTCTGAATAAGAGAGAGAAAATGATATTTAGAAGAAACAAGTTCGATACGTACGTTCGATCGGGCAAAACGATTTTTTTACTAGCTGAAGCTGCTGGTGTTGATTTGGATTTCTCCATGGCCATTAAATAGGAAACATCGGCTAAAACAGCCTCGAGATCAGCCATGATTTAATTCGATTTAATAAATAGAAATTAAAAAATAACGATTGTTGACTTGAAACTATTTGATTTTTGTTTTGTAAATAATCGTGTGTTTATGTTAAGAGTATTTTGATTAATTCATTCTCTTGAACAATTTGTTTATCCTACGTTGAGATCGTTCAATAAAATTCATAACTAGATTTCTTGTTTATTGTGAAGAAAAAAAAAGAATTCATTAGATAATCTAAAAAAACAAAATATAAACAAACAAGTTTTCCTTTTTTTTTTCTTTTCTCTCTTTTCTCTCTCTCTCTTTCGCTCTTTCGCTCTTTCCCTCTTCTTGTTTTGTCAATGTTCTTTGTCTCGGATAATCATTTGTTGTCTAGATGTCTCGATAATTTTTCGGCTGACTGAAAAATACCATTAAGAACGAACGTTGTCCTCCAACGATTTTGTTTTTCTTCTCGAGAAAATAATTTCGAAAAATTCTGTAACTGAATTTTTTTTTCAATTCACGAATATTCTCTCGAATTTTTTCTCGATTAATTATTTCAATCAACAAAAAACAACAACGAAAATAGATGTCACTGGTTGGAATTTCATCTTATTTATTCATTCTTTCAAATGCGTCAATGCAAAAGTGCAAACGGATAATTAAATATTCATTTCTGATTATTTATAGATGATTTCAAATCGATTTCTACGTTCATCAGTTCAAACAGCACGAGTCAGTCTTGAATATTTTTCTTCCAAACGAACATTTTCCTTTTGATTTCAAGTTGTTCACTCGTTTGAGTTCATCGTCGACGAGCAATAAAAGCACACAAACTGCGGATTCATCGTCGGAATATTTAGCAAATGATTATTTCAGTTATAATACATTTAGTTATTATGACATCGAAGCAGCATCAACTAAATTTCGTCTTCCTCAACCCTCGTCTTACGCACCTTTGAAAGTACCTGAACCAGCACCACAAAAGAAATAAACGGTCTTTTTCATTTTTTTTGTCGAAAAACCAAGCCGAAAGATTTGTTCCTTAGAAAGAAAAAATAAAAAAAAACTCTTTGTCCCTTATTTGCAGATGTTGTTGTTGATTTTGTTTGTTGTTGTCGTTGTTTGTTTAATCTTAATCATCTGTCCATTTATCTTTGTTTATTTCGAATCAACAAAAGTCACTGACGATTACGGCAATTGTCTGCTCGTTACTGCACATCCCGATGATGAATGTTTGTTTTTTTCGCCAATTCTACTCTCACTTCGTTCGTCAGTGTCGATTCTCTGTCTGTCAAATGGCAACAACCATCGAGCCGATGAATTTTTTCGTTCATGTCAACAATTGAACATCAAACAATACAAAATCATCGACGATCAAATCCATCTCAAAGACAGTCAAACAGCCTTCTGGTCTCCCGACGCGATTCTCGGTCACGTTCGACAAGCGATCGATCAATGGCAAATTTCGACATTGATCTCGTTCGATGACTACGGAATAAGTGGCCATCGAAACCATTCTTCGATTTACTATGCACTTTTGAAATTGAAATCGAGCGAAACATCTCGTTTGCATTTTCTTTCTCTGCAATCGATATCAATCTTTAGGAAATATTTAACTTTAATCGAATTCGTTCGATTGTTTTCGACAAAAAACAATTTAAAACACTTCATTTTACCGAGAAGATTTGTTCTAACACCGCATCGAGCGATGCTCGAACATCGTTCTCAACTTGTTTGGTTTCGATATTTGTACGTTCTTTTTTCTCGATACATTTTTCTCAATGATTTCAAACAAATTTATTAATAATTCGCGTGCAATGCATTCAGTTAGCATAATCGATTCTCTTTTTGTTTTGCCGACAGATTGACAATAAAAATATATCAAACAGAAATATTCAACAAGTAAAATATCAGTCAATTTGACATTACTCATTGAGTACTATTCGTTTTTTGTTTTTGCCGTGATTTTATTCGTTGAGAAATCGAATTCAAGGCTAAGATTCTTTACGGTCGAGAGATTTTTGCTTTTTTTAAAATCAATATAAGATAGAGTAAAGTCGATGTGTTTTTATTCTTGACATGTCTTTACTTGATCAATCTGAGTGGGAACACAAGCCAACAGCATTAATGATTATTTCGTCAGTTGATGAAAATGATGAGAGAACTATTTCGTATGTTAGTTCGGCAGATCTTGAAATAATTCTTGCCAATCGACCAGTACGAATTTAAGAAAAAAAAAGACACGATAACAAAATGAAAATATTTTGTCGTTGTAGAAACAAGACTTTTTGGTTGAAGAAACACGAAAAGAAGATAGGACTTGTGTGATTTGTCATGACAAAGCGGTGGGCTATAATTTCGGTCAAATAACTTGTGAATCTTGTAAAGGTTTGATATGAGATCTCTTCGTTTTGTTTGTTTATTTTGTTATTATCTTCTATAGCGTTCTTTCGTCGAAATGCTCTACGTTCGATTGTAATTTAAAGAGTTTTTTATTTTATTGTCTCATTGATTTCAGGTGATTTTTCAGGAGAAAATCAGATGTGTGTCAACCAGTTTAAAAGACACTGTAGTTCGATGTGAAATACGACCGAAAATTAGAAAAAAATGTCGACGTTGTCGATTGTTGAAATGTTTTCAATGTGGTACGAAACTGTAATTCGAAGAATTTCGTTTGAACTGTTCGGATATGTTTAGGCATGGAAAAAGAAAGAATACGGACATATGAAGACCAACATCGACAATTTTTTGCGAAATCGATCCAAGTAAATTTTTCAGCATCGTTAACTTCCGATGATTGGACTTGTCTGACACGTATTCAAAATTCCTATCTAACAGCAAGTCAATCAAGTCGATCATCTGCTGCATTAGAATTAGTTCCAGAGAAAATATCAGCATTTATGCATTCGATCGACGTACAAAACACTGCTGCTGTCAAATTAATCAATTTTTTTCGGGAGATTCCCGAATTCCAACAATTAGATGGTCATGATCGACTAGTTCTTGTTAAATATAATTTAACAGTAGTTTTTCTCATTCGTCATTCATTGTCCTATGACAATATCAAAGAAATTTGCTATGATCACGATACACCATTGAACTGTTCACGAAATGACCAAATGTTTGCTTACAATTGGAAAAGTTTGTTTATTTTATGTTGTGGTTATGAATTTCATCGAGCTGTTGCCATTCTTCTTGATAATCTTGCGCATTTCATTAATCGAGATGCGCTTGTTGCACAATTGGTTATGTTAATTATTCTTTTTTCCAAAGGTTTATCGGCCGAAGACGATTCCGAGCCGACTTTGCACGATGATCGACGTGTTCTTCGAGCTCAATCGAAATATCTCGATCTGTTATTTCGTTATCTAATGAAAAATTCATCTTACGAATCGGTTGCGATGAAAATGGTTCAATTAACTCAACAAATATTAAGAATTCAACGAATCTCAAGAGATTTTCAACAATATGTTAAAACAAAAGGCGATGTTACTTATGTTAATCCGTTGATGAAGTCACTTCTTCATTTTGCATAGAATTTTCTGTTGTTTTTCGTTCTATTTCGCAAATAAAAAAACGAAGGACATTTTGTTTAAGATCGTCATGCTTTTGAAACGCATCGTTGTTTAGGACACGTATCATTCATCATGTGCACAGTCACACTCGACAGCTTATCAGGTCATTTATGATGGTTATGTGTCAGTGATTTACTAATTAAAATCGTTGGAAATTTGTTCGTCTAGTTTAGAAAAAACAAACGAATTGCAATTCATGACTTTTATTCGATGTACGACAAAAGATAAATGTTTTTTTTTGTTCGACGTTATCTGATAAGACGAAGTCATTTTGTTGTTTTTCTCGAGATGGCAACACCATCCGAAGCATTGATATGTCCGATAACATTAGAAATCCTACAGGATCCAGTTCTAACTCAAGACGGTCATACGTACGAAAGAAAAGCTATTGAAGAATGGATTCGAAAACGTGGCACAAGTCCTCTAACTAATCAACCATTGTCCCTCGAACATCTCTATCCAAATCACATGGTTAGACAACTTGTTCAGACTTTTGAAAGTTCGTTACAACAGAAAAACTATCAGTTTGTGCTGGATGTTGATGTTCGAAAGAAAAAAGGTCGGCCCATGTTTCAGACGTATGGAAAAGTGATTTATCATGCTGAATGGTTGACAGCGAATAGCAGTCAACCGGATATTATCTTATTGAAAATTGAAGGTGCTCGAGCATTGAAAGAAGCATCGTTTTATGTGAATTTGACTCGACATCCGCATGTTGTTCGAACCTACGGATTTGTTTTGGATAAGAAAACGAATCATGAAAATAATTCAGCGATGCTTCTTCAAGAATACGCGTCCGAAGGTAGTTTACTCGAATTGTTACAAGAACACGAGTCAACCATCGATGAAAAGATTCTTATTGAAATATTTCTTCAGATTATC
>ERZ781398.1660-NODE-1660-length-20415-cov-4.257318_pt1 | contig 20415 bp, 20 predicted proteins | sample MGYA00433077_ERZ781398 | MGnify/ENA primary metagenome ERZ781398 (study PRJEB29847, sample SAMN06458254) | wastewater metagenome | isolation source: Wastewater bioreactor | place: South Africa: Cape Town | study: EMG produced TPA metagenomics assembly of the... | reverse complement strand
TTGTGTACGATTAGTGTTGAAATTGAAAAATAAATCAACATATTTATTGTATTTACAGTGCTGTGAAAAATTATAGGGTCACCTTGCTTTTTTGCATTTTTTTGCAATTTTTTTTTGGTTATTGACTTATTTTCATCCGAAAAAGTTCATAAGTATATAGATTCGAACATACTATATCATATTTTATTGAGAAAAAATTCATATATCACATGTTCATCACGAGAAAAAGAAAAGAAAAAAAAGTTCATGAATTTTGCTGTGAAAAAATATAGGGTCAGTAGTAACTTTTTAGAGTTTTTCAGCCTAATATACATTCAATATTTGTTAAACGTTTTGCCACGTGCTAGGATGCATCGTTGCATGCGTCGTGGCATTGAATTGACCAGGTTTTGACATCTTATGGGGCTGAAATTGCACCATAGTTTTCCAATCATTTCTTGGAGTTCGTATACGGTTGTTGGCTTTAACTTTGTTAATCCTTTGTCAATATAATCCCAAATATTTTCAATGGGGTTGAGATCCGGCGAGTTGCTGGGCCATTCTAAAACGTTAATTCGATTCTTTTTGAACCATGCAGCTGAATATTTGCAAGTGTGAGCAGGAGCATTATCTTGCATAAACACCCAATCATTTTGTTTCGAGTCAAATGTATTCTCGATGAACATCGGCAATGCATGTTCGATCACTTTAATGTAAGCTGGACCATTTAGGCGTCCAGTATAAGTAACAAGTGAACCACGAGCACCACCCGACATGCATCCCCACACACTAACAGTACCACCACCACCTTGCACTCGAGGAACGAAGTTAAATGGTTCATCGGTTTCAGATATTAGTCGACGAACTAAAAGACGATTTTTTCTATTCAGCACCTCGAAGTGAGCTTCATCACTCCAGATAACATTATTCCATTCGTTAAGCCAATGTTGATGTCCTTTAGCGAATTTTATGCGTTGTCGGATTTGATGGACTGTTCTTAACGGTTTACGTTTGGTGGTGTAGGTTTTATAACCCATACTTAATAACCGACGACGCACTGTAGATGCACATAATTGTTTTTGGTTCGATGAGTTCCATTCAGCTGCTAATATCTGACTTGATTTCGTTCGGTTTTCTTTCATTTTTTTTAACAAAAATCGATCTTCGCGTTCAGTTGTTGCTTTTTTTCTGCCTTGCCCAACCGAGTTTGTTAATGGTAGATTTGCTTTTAGCTTTTGAGAGACGAGAAACACACAATTTTGTGATACATTTAGTTGTCGTGCAATTTGCCGTTGGCTGAGATTGTTTTTCAATAAAGTTTTTATTGCTGATTTTGTTTCACAAGTTACTTTACTACGTCCCATATTGAATTTAAATAAATAATACCACAAAAACTTATTAAAGAAAGAAAACACAAAGAACAAGTAAACAAAATCTCGATAGCACATTGGTGTTTATATAAACATTCAAATTATATTATTAAAAACGAAAGATGTCGTAATAACTAGTAAAAAGTTACTACTGACCCTATATTTTTTCACAGCAAAATTCATGAACTTTTTTTTCTCTTCTTTTTCTCGCGAGGAACATATGATATGTGAACGTTTTCTCAATAAAATATGATAGAGTATGTTCGAATCTAAATACTTATGAACTTTTTCGGATGAAAATAAGTCAATAACCAAAAAAAAATTGCAAAAAAATGCAAAAAAGCAAGGTGACCCTATAATTTTTCACAGCACTGTAGATTTTAGGTCAAATAGCATCGAATAGTTTTCACTTGATAAAGTTCATTAAAACTCATATATTGACTCCTCATATTGGATTCACTTTTGCAATATAGTTAACGTGATGGTCAATTGAACATAAATGAAATCATTTCTTATTTATTTTTAATTAAATTACAGAACATAGATGAATTTTGAAATGGAATTACAATACAACATTGAGATTGAGAACATATATAAGGACAGTTTTAATTTAGCTTTCATATGTTGGATATATTTGAACACTCTTGATTGAATTGAAAATTCGCTGTTTGACAGTTACACGAAAACGTTTTGATGATAAAAGAAACACATAACAACTTGCCTACAGCAAAAAAAAGAATAAATCAAATGATGATTTAGTTTTTCTATTTTGACTTACTCCATAAAATATATACGTCCATAATGTCAGTATTGTCCAGAGTAAACTTTCAATTAGTAATCGATTCATATTTTTGACAACGGACGCTGTTGCTACTGAATATGTACTCAAGATTCCGTAGGGTAACAAAAAAATCATGAAAAGTGCAACTTGTAAGAATACCATTCGAACTAATTGACGATCAATTCCAAGTTCCGTAATACGTGTTGATTGATGAAGATTTCTATAGGTTAAATATGTAAATAATACAAGAATAAAAACAGGAATTCCAAAATTCCAACCAAAAAGGTAAATTTGAGTATAAACTGTATAACCAGGATCGATATATCCACATGCATTTGTATCGGATCGAATTGTATAAAAGACAAGTTGTAAAATTCCATGAAGCATCCAAAATGCATTCAAAAGAAAGATACTGATATATGTCGATTTAATCGTACTTAACTGACGAATGCGTACATTTCGAGATGTGACAATATATTGATGTATAGTTGCAAAACAAATGCTAAATAAAATAATTAGAGATGTTGTTATAAAATAGAACGCTCGAATTTTGCATCCAATGATGGATGTACGAAGTGGATCAATATCGAAACCTGAAGATAATATTCGAAAAGGTAAGTTAATGAATATATAAAGAAAACTGAATATTGATGAATTGATAAAATAAAGTACGGATGGATTTTGACGATAAGTTCCAACACTTGTAAATATTAAGATATTTAAAAAATTACCGATTAATCCGAAGACGTAGATAATCGTGCCTCCATAAATTGTTATTTGTTGACCAATATATATCAATGACATGTTGACAGAATTTTATTCAAACAAATGAGTTCTACTTTTAAAAATTCATTTGTAACAAAGTATATATATATATATGGAGACAGACAAACATCAGCTGATGTATGCTTGTGACGCGTGTATTATAATTATAACTCTTGAGAGAGCAAACAGTCTAAGAAAATTTTGCCGGAATAAGTCAATATATAATTAGTAGGGAAGTCATGCGACATTTTATCATCTGATTTTTTTTGAGCAAATTGATGTTAAAATTAGAAATGTTTATTATAATTGAATACAACAATTAGCGTGAACGTGACAGTTTTATATTGGATGTATTTGGACAAATTTTATCCAACCCAAAATTGTCTGTTTAACTGTTTGACGAAATCGTTTTGATGATAAAAGAAATACATAACAACTTGCCTACAACAACAAAAAAAATAAATAAATCAAATGATGCAATTTCAATTTACCGCATAGAATATATATGTCCATAATGTAAGTATTGTCCAAATAAAATTTTCAATTAATATTCTATTTGTATTTTTGACAGTTGAAGTTGTTGCTACTGAATATGCACTCATTATTCCGTATGGTGACAAGCAAATGAGAGAAAGTGCAACTTGAAAGAATACCATTCGAACTAATTGACGATCAATGCCATGTTCAGCTAGAAATGTTGTTTGATGAAGATTTCTATATGTTAAATATGTGAACACCAACAAGATGAAAACAGGAATACCATTATTCAAGCCAAGAAGATAAAATTGAGCGTAAATCGCATAACCAGCATCGGTGTACATACATATTTTCGTGTCAGATATAATTTTAAAAAATACCAATGGCAAAATTCCATGAAGTATCCAGAATAAATTCAAAATGAATATAATTTTATATGTAGATTTAGTTGTAGCCAATTGACGAATGCGTGCATTTCGAGATGTTAAAATAAATTGACTTATTGTTGCGAGACAAGTACTGCACACTATGATTTGAGAGAATGTTGGAATACAAAATGATCGAATTTTACACCAAATCAATGATGTACGAGTTGGATCAATACCAAAGCCAATCGATAAGATTCGAGTAGATAAATTAATTGATATATAGATAAAATTGAATATTGATGAATTAAGAAAATAAAGTACGCATGAATTTTGACGATAAGTTCGAACACTTGTAAATATTAAGATATTTAAACAATTGCCAATTATTCCTAAGAATAGAATAATGGCGCCACTATAGATAGTTATTTGTTGACTTATATACGGTAGAGACATTGAAATTAAAATATGAAATGAAATTCCTTCTCGACTTGAATCAGTCAGTATAATTAATTAGTAGGGGAAGTCATGCGACATTTCAAACAACAAACGTAAATGAAGGTGTCAGCTGACGAGATATGTAAAAATAAATAATGAAAATGAAAATAAGTTGTCTGATTAAACTATAGCCGTATAATTAACATCACATGATCATATGATTGAAGTGTTGCCCTTAAAATCAACTTATGGCTGAATTTATTTTTATATGGTATGAAAGAGTAAAAATGCAAGAGAAAATACGCAAATATAAATCGAAACAAAAATCGAAGAAGATAAACTTGTTGATGTTGTAGTAGTCGCGATGGTTGTCGTTGTATCTAATTTCATTCCTTGATTATTGCATAGATCGGTGTCACAACATGTAACATTCATGTATGAGGGTGGAATGAGTGAAGGACATGTTGAATTATCTATTACGAGATAAACCCATACTATTGTCTGATTTTTTCCGTACACAGAAGGACATAATATATAATCGCTTGAGCATTGAAATCGATAACTAGCACAAACACATGTATGATTACCACATGAACTTAATGTAACATTTGTATCGAATATGTCTATTTCGAATGTATTATTACTTCCAAGATTATATTGATAGCATTTCAATGAAAAATATTCATTGATAATAGCCAAAAAAACTATACTATGTAAGATCGAAAACATTTTTTTTGCCAAATGATGGGCGAAATATGATGTACAGTTACGCTTTAATGCACGAAACAGAGCGTATCTAACAACCATAATATTTATTGAATGTTTTTTTTTAAATTTTATTTCGTCATTCTTGAAGAAGAGATCCGCAATATTGAAAACATTTTTTCCCCAAATGATGGGCAAAAGATAATGTACAGTTATGCTTCAATGCACGAGCTAAATATATCTACCAATCATAAAATTTATCAAAAGGTTTTCTTTCGTACAAGAAAGTAGTAAGCTACAGTAATTCGAAACGATCAAAATCGTTGCATTTTTTTTTAATTATAAAGGATTAAAGTTTAAATGCACTATTGTCTTTGAATAAATGATAACATAAATTGAAAAAAAAGGCATTAGAATGATGTGGAGAGTAATTGTGATTTTTCTTTGGTCCATTGATTGTGTGATTTGGGCACAAAATCCGATCGGTCTTTGTGCATCGGCATCTCTTCGTGGTCTTCTACTCGGTACAGCAATACTTATACATAATATTGATAAAAATGTTGACAATGGTAATTATACATCGAATTTAAAAAAGAACTATCAATTAGTTATACCCGAAATGGGAATGAAACCTCAACAAATATGGACCGGAGAAAATGAATACAATTGGACTGTTGGTGACTGGTTAATGGGTGGAACACTAAATACAACTGGTTGGACTCAACAAAATGATATGCAAGTATCAGGACACATTTTGATTTGGGCTGGTGATGTTCATGCACCAGCATGGTTGTTAGAACAAGAAGCGAATATTACTTCGGATAAGGCAAAACAATTGTTAAATGATTATATTCATGCTGTTGTTAGTCGTTATCGTGGCAAGACAAAATGGTGGACAGTTATGAACGAAGCTATCGATGATAAAAACAATACGAATCCATTTAATCTGCGTGATTGTTTTTGGTTACGAAAATTAGGTGTTGATTTTATGAAATATGCTTTTATGTTCGCTTATGAAGCTAATCCTGATGTAGAATTATATTACAATGAATACGGTATTGAACGAATTGGTTTAAAAGCAAATCGAACAATAGCTATGATCAATTGGTTACAATCACAAGGAGTCATTGTTCATGGTATTGGTTTACAATTTCATATATGGACTGGCAATTCGATTACACCAGGCGATGCCTATTATCAAAGTGCTCAACAATTTATTGATAATAATCTGAATATTATGGTTACTGAGCTTGATATAGCTATGCCGATGAAAGATGATAAACCTATTTATCCAGGTGATATTCAACGGCAAGGTCTTGTTTATCGTGATGTTCTGCAATATGTTCTACATTTCTTTCCAAAATGTTCAACACTAATCACTTGGGGTTTTACTGATCGGTATAGTTGGATACCAGCAGCATTCAATTATACAGCTGGTGATGGTTTACCTTTAGATTGGTTTTATCAACACAAACCAGCCTATTGGCAATTACAAGAAGAACTAGCTCGTGTACTAATCGATGGTCTCTATTGTCTTTCACCCAAATCTCAATCAGATAAATATCTCATACCTTCTGTAAATAATACTGTCCAACTTACAAATGGAGACTGTAATGATTCGAAATATCAATGGAATATAACTTGGCTCGGAGATGGAACCTATTGTTTATCACCTGTAGATAGTAATACTCGCGCACTTTATATTTATAATGCTTCGGCAACAATTGGACAAGTACAAATGTCAAATTGGTCGAATGATTTTCGAGAAGAATGGGTATTTACTTACAAGAATAATAATATCTATCGTATTGCACCACGCAATGCTTGGTCACGAATAATGACTGTCGATGACACTACGAACACAGTCGTTGTCATTGATGACAAGTATATTGACAATCAAACATGGATTTTGACAACTTCTCAAATAAATTTATCATAATCCTCATAAGTTATTCATGAGAAGACATTTGAAAACAGTCATGAAGAAATCGTAAAGTATTCCATATTTAAGATCACACATTTTAGCACAAATATATGCACTCTGACGATTAATCCTTTCCAGCCGGCTACCAGAATAGAAAGAGTAAAAAAATCTTTTTGCTATTTTTTTTGTTTCTAGTTGATGGAGATAAGAAAATTTTACTTTTCAAAACTCAAAGTTGCTTTCGACACAGAATGAAGTAAAGTACCCATTTGGATACACCCGGACACTATGAATCAAAATTTAACGCGGTTTATTTTTCATTTTTTGCTCAATTGCAAGAATAGTTATATCACTGGAACGACTGTCATTCATCTTGTTACGAATAAATGTTTTGGCTAATTTGAGTCGAGAAAAAGTACGCTCACATATAGTTTAACTCAGACATAGGCAAGTCAGGGGTTTTCTTCATTGGCTTTTATCTTTTTTAATTATTTTTCGTTTTTAACTTCAACTGTGCGTAAACAGCGGTGTTTTTGACTCGATTTGCCCATGTCTGATTGGAGTGGCACGTATTGCTATTACAATTGTTCTTAGGTTAAATATATTCGAGAATGAATGTTGCAATATACGAATATGATGAAATAAATTAATGATATCTTTAGGTTTTCTGTCATCAGTAAACGTGTATGAAAAGGCGTTGTTCTCATTCATTGCGTATGTTAAATCAAGATTGAGTTCAAGAGCTAAATTCTTGACTTTATTACATCCAAGAATTTTATGTTATTAGGATGAACAGTAGATAGATTACTAAGTCATATTACTTTACCTAAACCGACTTCATCTTCAATGGTTCGTTAATTTCTTTGTTGTCATGTTCATCTTTGGTATCTATACTTTTTGTTTCGATAAGTACTTGACGATTTTATTTTATCTGAACATTTCAAAGATCATGCTTTTTCTATTGTCTATCTGAGAAAAGTAAAATTGAGTTAAAAGACTAGACTAAACAAACAACACTATATAATGAATTGTTATAGAGAAATTCCTTTGAGCATAAAAAATTTACAGGGGGGGCATTGCACACACACACACCGCTGGCTATGCCACTAGTATTTGTGGTGTTACAATGAAAATGATCAAGAAAATTATAGTAGTGAATTTTTTTTCAATTGATTTATTTCTCTTTCATTGAGTTTTCTATGAATTGATTTATTTCCTTTTTAGTTGATTTTTCTATAAATTTATATTCCCCATCATATGCAATCATATCGATAGACTTTCCAGATTTTTGTTACAGCGTATAGAATGAAAAAGTATTTCTTACCAATAGCATGTCTTCTGGTGATCTTACAACTTTTACTGTACCGATCGAATAGGTCACATGTGATCAATGCAATAAAAACATCAAATCTAACTTATTTAATGATGTCATTTGAAGATTTTAATCAAAATTCAACAGTACTCTGTTCGGAGAATACACTTCGACAACAATATGATCAAGAATTTAATCAACTTCAATCTTTTCAATTGAATCAAGTCTATGAACTATCTGAAATTCGACCACAATTACCGTATTTCTATTCATTATGGAAAACATCGTCATTACTTCCACGTTTGATGACACCTTGTGAACATCGAACGTATATAGAACTATTGATAGCATTCGATCGGATCTGTCGAATACATCAAATTGAATACTTGATTAGTCATGGAACTCTACTAGGTTCATATAGAAATCATGATATTTTACCGTATGATGACGATGTTGATATACTCATACATCAAAAATATTATTCACATTTATCAACGCTGAATCAAACTGAATGGAAATTTCATTTACAAACATCAATTAACATGAAATTCTTCTTTCGAAATTCACCATCAGCTGGTCGATATCCATGGAAATGGCCATTTATTGGTATTCAATTCTATACAGATAATTCAACGCATATCTATCTCAACCAACATATCCCTAAAAATCTCATATTCCCGTTGATCTTACGACCAATTAGCACACTTTGGTTGCCAACACCACGTTATGTTCATGCATATCTACGCTCATTACAAAAGGATTATTTTATTAATTATCCAATTGATAAAAAATGTATGATGAAAAATTATTCGCATCGCAATGAAAAACATTTATCGAAATCGAAAATTGTCGATTGTGAGCAACTATACAATATCTATCCGTTTATTCGACGGATTTGTGATGAAACTCATTGCTATGAATATCTAATGATAAATACGTGTATGACATTGTATATTTTAAAAACAGAGAAGAATCGATATTGAATAAATAAACTATTACGGGCATCTTATAGGCCAACAAAAATATCGAATTGATAATAAAAATTCTGCGGGAACGTCTACCTTCAGAATTCCGTGAAAGTAGGCCATTAACATATATCTTATGTTTCACTGAATACAATTTTATTTAGATTTTATTTGATAAAAGCATGCGCATGAAATAATTAAAAGCATCAAGTATTTAACATTCCTTTTTGTTCTCATTATATTATTTCATAGTCAGTTATATTTAACATCATCATAATGAACATTACAGACGAGAAACTTATGTCACACCGAATCAAGTTTTATATCTTGATCGTATTACAAATCTCAGCCATTCTTCATTCGTTATTGATCATATTATTTTTTTTCACACATCGAATTCAATTAAAAAATCTACAACATCAAGGCACTCTACTGTTACTAATTGTATCATTTTTTCAATTAACAATCTGTTTACCAATGCCAATTCATTTTTATTACAGAAACCAAGTGGTTCCTGCAACAGTCAGCTATTGTACATGGTGGAATTATATTGAATTTAGTTTTAATCTAGCCAATGAATTACTCGTTGCTACTCTTTCTATTCAACGACATATTCTTATCTTTCAATCACATTTTCTTAACAATCGTTTCAAACGATATATACTTCATTTTATTCCACTTTCAATCTGTATCGTTTATCCATTTGTTGTCTACTTATTTATTGTTGTCATGTATACTTGCGATGGTACACAATGGGATTATACAGCCAATGCATGTGGCTATTCATCTTGTTATATTATTTATAGTGATGTTTTGACGACCTTTGATCTACTAGGACATAATGCTTTGCCTATTCTTATAATTATATTAGCAAATATTACACTTATTCTACGTGTAATTAGTGAAAAGTATCGTCGTCATCGACCAATTCATTGGAAACAACATGCTCGAATGTCATTACAGTTATTAGCCATATCAAGTGTTTATTTAATTTCATGGCTACCGACAATTATTATTATTGTTACTAGTAAATTAACTTCAGCTGATCTGTTTGGTAATTTTGGACCTGATTATGGTTTTGATATGGTATATGGCGTTCCTTTATTTGTACCATGGGTATATTTTGGATTATTATCAGAATGTCGAAAATGGCTTCGAAATTTATGTTCAAAGGAAAGAACTCGTCAGACAACCGTTCGACCAATACAATAATTGAACAGAATGAAAAATAGAAAGTGTTAATATATTCTTTTTTGACATTATAAATTCATTAAGCTTGCGGATGATCGTCGTCAGTTTGGTTTAAATGTTCAGTTAATTCTTGTTCTTGTTCTACTTGACGTTTTCGAATAGAAATGCTAAAAGAACAGAATTAAAGATATAAAACAAAATGTGAAATACGTACCAGCTCAAACCCATTTGTTCTGTATCTTCGATTGTTTGTGGTAGAGTTTTATTCAATGTTTCAGGTAACATTAGAACAAGAAAAGCAGCAATAAGCGAAAGAATACCAAACAGAACGACAGGAAGATTAATCCATATTCGTGTCTTAAATAAAAAAATAAATAAATTCTCTCTAACATTCTCTCCTCTCCTTCTCACCAACATGTCATTGCTTGTTGTGCCAACAATTGCACCAATACCTAAGTTAAATTTATTAAAATTTCGAAAGAAAGTATATATAATCATTTACGTGCAACCATCGAACATATTCCCATGCCTGTATTTCTTATTCCCGTTGGAAATAGTTCATTTGCATAGATGTAAATAATTGCATAACTTCCAGCAGCAAAAAATTTCAATGATGCATTCATAAGAAATACAATGATCTTTTTCTCTAAATCATCAAAAGTCAAAAAAGAAGATGAAACTTATAATGATGATATTTATCTACGTTGACTGTTGTTTTCCATCAAATTTTGAACTGGTATTGTCAACAATGCGATCATTGCAAAACAGAAGACAGCGACGAAATAAGGTCGTTTACGTCCAATACGATTGAGAACAAGATGAAGGACAATATAGGAAAGAATTTCAACGCAAGCCGATATGGCAAATGATACTAAATTTCAAAATAAATATCTTCGAGACGATTATTTGAGAAAATGATTTACAATAAGGATTAAAACCCCATGAACCAGTACTTTGAGAAATTCCATAGAAAACAAGATTTTGTACGAACCTAAATCGTCTCTCTTCGATATGAAACAAAAAATTTGATTTGATTATTACCATTGAAAAAATAGATTAATCGAAATAATACACATGATTTTCGATTTAAATAATGATAAAACTCCTATTTGTTGTGATTGATCATTTGTAGTCTTCGAAACAAAAACCAAACAAATTCTTTTCAAAAATTATTTATACAGAAATTCAATTAACTTTTTCTTGTTCGTTTTTTAATTGTTGAAATGCGTCCTCATCAAATGCTCGATCATTGATCGTCGCCATCTTTCGAAGTAACTCTTCGGCTTGTTTATAACGTCGTTTGCTAATCATCCATCGAGCTGATTCCGGCAGAACACTATAATACACGAAACGAAAAGACGTTTCGAAAACTATAGTTTTTTTTTGTTACAAATAGAATAATGTAAATGGAATTGTGAATAATGAGAGAGTTAATGTTAATGTTCTCCATTCACGAATAAAATATGCAAAAGCAACAAGAAATAATTGTCCAAAAGCAAAGAAATATTGAACAATAATTGCAGTAAGAAATTTATTCTTCGGTCCAACTAATTCCGTTGCTAGAACGAATCCTGTCACAGCTATGCCTCGTGTCGAACAAGCTAAAATAAATCGACTAATTGTATAAACAAGATAACTTGGCCAAAATCCGAACAGTTGTTTTTGTGGAAAAAAAGCACAAATAAAACCCGTGCAAGCCATGAGAACAATACAAATACTCATTATCGGACGACGACCATATCTTTAGAAGAAGAAAAAGGTTTTACGAAGCTGAATGCAATTCAAACACGTACTTATCCGACAGAATACCGAAAAGTATCGAACCAACCATGTATCCCACAAAGAATAGGTTCTGTACGGCTGAACGAAATACAGTTCGATCACAAACCATCGACCACTGAGAACAAAAAAAGACAAAAATGCAAAATCTTTTTTCATCCTAAGTCATTATTCAACTTCTTCGACAAGTGTATATTTATGATGAGTTCGATCGAATAGATAATCACGACATTTTTCGACTTGTCCATTATCTAATTTCATATAACATCGTTGACATTCTTTGACAGATATTTTCATATTTGCTCGACAATAATCTTCATTCGGTTGCGTTCGATTCGCTCCGAACAATTGCTGACGATGATAATCAACATCAGTCTCATGTAATTTACATCGAAACGATGGTGTTGCTGCTGCAAACGACCATGTATAAACCATAACTAAAATCAAATCAACACTCTCAAATATTTTTTTTCGATTAATCAACTTTCTCAATTTTTACTCGGTGGTAACATATAAGTTAAACAAATGCAAAAATATCGCAGTTTTTGGTAACGACCAAAATCATTGATCGTGTGCAAAAAATCGTCGAACTTCATCGAAATGATAGAGTATCAACACGATCGTTTTTCATGTTGATAATCTCCTTGTCAACAAACGATAATGGAAGAAGAAATTGAAGGATGCAATAGTTAACAATGAATTTGTGCTTGAGTATTTAGAAATTTAAAAAAACGACAAAAAAGAAAATTTTTTTATTCAACTCGTGCAAACGTAAAAAAGAATTGTTTACTAAAACAAACGCCTGCTCTCTTATAACGATGTATGCTCTCTTTGAAAGAATTGAGTAAGATGAGAAATTGTTTTGTTTTCTAACTTCGAAAAATAATTTATAGTGATGAAAATCAACCGTGGAAAAGAAAATTACAGATAACTCGATTTCAAATACCAGGAAATGTGAGCGTTAATCAAACGTCTATTCGTCGGCCGATTAAATCAGCAAATGAAAACGAAGAAGAAGAAGATGATGATGATGATTTCGAAATTCATGCAAATGAACATTCAATTAGTCGAGATGATTTTCTGTTTGTTTTTTTGGATATGAAAAATCCGATTAATCGAGATTTAATCGGACCATTTCGTTCGATTTATGATAATGTTAAATTATATTCGAAATCATCGAGTTGTTTAAAATATCTTCGTTGTTCAAACGAGAAAATCTTGTTTATTACAACCTCAAATGATAAAGATCTCATCAAACAAATTCAAGATTGTTCATCTGTCGAAGCGATATTTATTTTCAATACACAAGGTGATTTCGATCAGATACGTTACTCGAAATTTGTTGGCATTTACAAACATTCTGAAGAATTATTAGTTGCATTGAAACATGCGTTCGAATGGTTTCGAGAAAGTCAATTCGATTTTTACACATTCGAACGTCAACCATTGTTTCTATATTTACAAATTTGGAGAGAAGTATATAGCATTAACAAAGAAAAAAAACAACTTTTTTTCTTTTGCTGTTCTTCATTTTATAGTTTATCCGACCGATACAACCACAAATTAGTTCAACTAAATCGAATCTTACTGAATATGCTGAAAAATACTATCGAGGAAATTTGAAATTGTTGAAATCACTCGATGATTTCGATTATTGTTACGAACGAAATGAAGTTTTACAATGGTGTTTTGTCTCGCCATTTCCATCGGAATTTCTTCATCAAGCTCTGCTCACACGACATCACGAACATATCGATCGTTGTCGATTTTTACTCAAGGATATTTCGAAATATCTTCATCAACCCAATGAATACAAAACTCCTCGGCAATTTTTCAAAGGCTTGAAAATCTCTCGCAGCGAATTGGAACGCCTAAGTAAACATACGGGCAAATTGATTTGTCCGAAAGGCTTTTTTACTTGTCAAAAATCACGAAAATCAGCCATTGATGTTGCACGTGGGCATAACTATCGGCCCGATCTTCGATCGGTTCTATTCAAAATAATTTGTCCGCCGAATGTTCCCTGCGGAGAAATTCCATCGATCGGTTTAGTTGTGTTCGATGTCTACATGGCATTTCGAATAAAATGCGTGAATCGTGGTCCGATTTCGATCGTGAAATTAGAACCAGCCGATGACGATGGACGAAATTATGCGAGAAACTATCGAACGATCAATAAAACCGACGATCTCGATCGATTACTCGAACAATTATCGAGAATCGACGAGGAGACGAAATCAGCAACACCCCTGCCACCATCGTTACCATTGGTAGAAAAGAAAGAGAAAAAAGAAAAGAAAATCAGGTTAGATTTTGAAGTGCGTACGTACAGAAAGACAAAGGAGAGAATGTGCTTGTGTTTAGTCCACCTACGCTTTCGAAAGAAGAAGCTCGTGCTCAAAAATTAGCTCAACATGGTCAAATCGATCAAGCACTAACTGCTTATCAACAATTAAAAAACCAAAATCCTCGAGTTTGGAACACAGTCGGACAGATCTATGCCGATAAGAAAGGTGATTACACATCAGCAATTAAATACTACAAAAAATCAATGAAAATCCAAGAACAAGTATAAAACAATTTTCGAGAAAATGAAACGATTCTTCGCCTTTTTCGTAGAATAATGAAGATCCCAGTGAAACATTAACACAACTCGGCATAGCGCATCATAATCGTCGAGAATTTGATCTTGCTCTTCAATGTCATAATCGTGCATTGGAAATACGACAGAAGAAAACTCAACCCACTCATCAACCTCGACCAGATCTGGCCAGTAGTCTAATTGGCATAGCTAATGCACAATGGGGCCAAGATAATCTTACTGAAGCATTTGAAAATGCACAAAAAGCATTGGAAATCAACGAATCGATTGAATCCGAGAATGAATTAAATCTTGCCATGAATTTAGCTATTTTAGCTAATATTCATCATCGAGCTGGTGAGGATACAAAAGCTTTGGATTATATAACACGAGCGTTGGCTTTACTCGAACGTTGTGTCGAACCAGATTCGTTAACTTTAGCATCGATTTTGAATAATATGGGCACGATTCAGGTCTTCTTGAATATGTATAAAGAAGCACATTTGAGTTTCAATCGAGCTTTACAAATATGCGAGAAAAATCTACCTGAAGGACATCCGAAACGTGTTACCATGGAAAACAATATTCAACGTATCGGACAAATCGTACGTGCCAATCAACAATCATGAATAAAGTTTTTTTTCTTCTTCTATTCAATGAAAATATCTTGATCACAAAGAGGAAAAAGAAAACAGAGAGAGAGAGAGAACAGACTAAATGAAATATTTGGTTAGAAAAGTGCGATGATGTCATTGCATTTTTGTGTGCTGACCTACTACATAAAATAAAGAAAATATTTCAATGTACTTTTGCTTATTCTCTATTGACAAAATCATGTGAACTTTGAAGTATTTTATTGTTGTTTCTTTCGGGAAAAAAATTTGCTTTCATTTGACTTCAATAAAATATACAGACACGCGAATTTTACCTAGATTGCTACTATTCATTAATGGCTTCGAATGAGTATGTAAAATCATCGTGCACTTCAAATTCGACAAACCACATATCCAATTGATAAAAAAAACTAGTAGCAACTAGTCTATTCGGTATAGCTTGCGGAATTGTTTGCCAAAAGTTTTACTTTTTTAAGAGTTATATAGGTTAATATTGTTGTTGTAATAAACTAAAAGCTATGCATTATTTTTCCTATTCGATTACTCATAGTAAATGTTTCTTAAAATAGAAGCCAAAAGAGGGAGATTGAAAAGAAAAGAAAAGTCTAAAAATGGAACAATTTGTTTTTATGTGATTACCAATTAAAAAAATCAATAATGAAGTATTTTACTATGTCGATTTAGTTCATAGAAGGCATGTGTACTCAGACGAATAAATTCACTTTTAATTATTGTTACGATGTACTTTAAACGTCTTGTTTGTGTATTTGCTCTTTGTACTTTGGAATGTGTCATGCGTATATAAAAGCACTGAAAAAAACTTCGTTTGCTCATTTACTTTACTCTGACGTTACGAGACAGAACTGAAGAAATAATACAGATTTAATTTTTTTTTCACAATACCAAACTGAAACATGACTTGTCAATTAGAGCAAGTTAAATTTAGAGGAGACTCTTTCTCTAATGAATAAAATAATTTGTTCTAGTTCATCGATTATATCAGTGAAAGAACAACAAGCTCAAGATCTTGTTAAAAATGGTAGTTTTGATGAAGCAATTGCTGCTTATCAAAATCTTGAATCCAATTCATCACGAATACTTGTTATTATTGGAACGTTATATGGTGATAAAAAAGGAGATTATGAACTAGCTGTTCATTATTTTGAACAAGCACTTAAACTTCAAGAAAAAGTATATAGATTTGTTTGTTGGCTATTTGAAAAACTCATCAAAGATATATTTATTATTCATTGTAGGATGGAGATGATACGAGTAATACTCATAATGAACTTGGTAATGCCTATCAAAATCTTCGTGAATATGAATTCGCTTTACTTCATCATTTTCAAGCTCTTAATATCGAACAAATGGCTGTTCCTGCAAATAAAAAAACAATTGCTTGCAGTCTTTTCGGTATCGCTAATGCCTATTGGGGTTTACAAAATTTATCTGAAGCATTGAATTTTGCTCATCAAGCATTGACTATCAATGAATCGATTGAATCAAACAATGAATATACAATTGGAGCAAATCTAGCAATTCTTTCGAATATTTATCATGGTACTGGTGATGATATTCGTGCACTTGAATTAGCTGAACGAGCATTAACTATTCTCGAACGTTATGTATCGTTGGATTCTTCATTACTTGCACCTTTATTGAATAATATTGCAACAATTCAAATCAGTCTCAATATGTTTAATGAAGCATTATTGACATTCATTCGTGTTTTACATATTTGTGAGAAAGTTTTTCCTGAAGGACATCCGAAACGTGTGACTATCGAAAATAATATTCATCTTGTGAGAGAAATGCAAGATAATAATAATCTAGAGTCGTATTCACATTTATGGGAAATTTTCACGAAGTTTCTACTTTTTTGAATCGATATGTTTTTGTTATATGTACGATTTAATCTTTTGCAAATAAATTTTATGTTAAATTATACTATATCTCATTTCTTTTATTTCGAATTGATTTTAGGGTATGAAAATAGTGTAGCAAACATGTAGATTTTGACCTTGAATAGAGTAATACAGTTTTTTTTTGACCGACTTTTTAATCGCTAAAGGTAAACATATGACAAAACATTGCTCTAGTTGCATTTATAGTCATAACGAACGATGCGTACATTTTTTTTTGTAAAAACAAAATTTAATGTCTGACCGAAAGCCTCGATGCATGAGTCATTTCGTTGCTTAGTTACTCTCTCGTCAATTCTTTTTTCTCAAACTCATCACAACGTTGATGCCATATGAAGAATGAATGAGAAAGCAATCAATCACCTCCAGACGGAGTAGTTCTCTTTGGTTAAACAAATAGCTGATGAAGCGATGATTATATTTTACAAAATAACTAAATGGTTTCTTGTGACATTGAATACGATGATTGTTCTCATCAGAACGAAACAAAAATATATAGAAATGGGTAAACGAATATTTTCTTCGTCATCCATGTATGACATTACTAAGAACAACTTGCACATGTTGATTAACGTGAATGACAAGTGTCCATAAATGGCGCTGTTCTGTAAAAATCGCATCATAATAAAAAAAATATAAAATAAGAAATATATTTCGTTCATGTCCGACTGCGAAGAACTTATTGCAAATGGTCAAATTGATGAAGCCATTGAGATTTACAAAACGCAACAGCCTTGTACATCACTAATTCTAAAAACTATCGGCAAATTATATTCTGATGAAAAAGCAGACTATCATTTAGCCGTCTATTATTTCCAACAAGCACTCGATCTCGAAGAAAAAGTACTACGAAGATATACAAATATTTTCTTTTACTTATTAGTTTTTTGATAGAATCATGAAGATTCGAGCGATACATTGAGTGAACTTGGACTTGCGCATCAAAACCTGCATGAATATGATTTAGCTTTGATTTGTAACATTCAAGCATTGACAATTCGACAACAAAAACAAGAAAATAATCCAAGTACGATAGTATCTAATCTATTTGGTATTGCCAATGCTCATTGGGGTTTACAGAATCTTCCTGAAGCGTTTAGTTATGCTCAACACGCTTTGACTATCAACGAATCGATTGAATCAGGAAATGAAATCAATATTGCCACAAATTTAGCTATCCTATCGAATATCTATCATCGTTGTGGTGATGATATTCGTGCTCTTGAATTTGCTCAACGCGCATTGACTTTATTTGAAAGTTGTCTTTCAGTAGACTCAACAGCATTAATTGCTCTGTTAAATAATATTGCAACAATTCAAATCAGTCTCAATATGTTCAATGATGCATTATTAACATTCATTCGTGCGCTACGTATTTGTGAAAAATCTTTTCCACAAGGACATCCGAAACGTAGCATTTCCGAAAATATGATTCAACGTGTGAGAGACATGCAAGAATATGATCTGTATTCGTATTCACATTTGGGAACTCTATTAACAAAATTTTTACTGTTTTGAAAATAACATTAATTTAAATGTTCTTGTGTTACAATGGCAATTTGTCGCCGAAAAGCTTTCTTTTTCGTTCTGTGATTGAATTGAATTTAGAAAAAAAACAACTCGTTTGATTCCTGAGTCATGATGTTTTTTTTTAATTTTTCCCAGGCTGGTTCAAAATGACGATTTAATTTAACAAAGAAACGAACTCGCAGGATAAATTAAAAGAACTAACTAATCAATCAATCGATTGATACGTCGGTATTCCGTTGCTCAGCTGGGATGTTTGTTGATAATGACGCCGTTTAAATAGAAATTATAGAACAGAAGAAAACTAGAAAAGTACAATGATGATGATCAAGTACACATATGAAAGTAAACTTCAAGTACAAACTATACGATGAAGAAAAATATTAATAGAACAATTATTTTCAAAATGCTGATGGATGAGAATAGTGGTTATATTTTTCTTTCTGCAGAATAAAAAGAGGTAAAGCATTGGATTCTAGTATCTCACTGACGACTGCTACCTGTACTCAATTGACACTGTTTCTTTTTCGCAGTTTAAATGAAAAAAGAACATTTCTCTCAAACTATGTTTTTTTTTCATGTACACCGCCCATAGGAACTGCGTTGAATAGCATTTTTATTTCGACGATTTTTCAAAACTCCACACAATCATTCATTTCAGATACAAAAGCAACAAAATTAATAATGTCTGACTGCGAAGAACTTATTGCAAATGGTCAAATTGATGAAGCCATTGAAATTTACAAAACCCAACAACCTTGTACATCACTAATTCTAAAAACTATCGGTAAATTATATGCTGAAAAAAAGGCAGATTATCATTTGGCCGTCTATTATTTCCAACAAGCACTCGATCTCGAAGAAAAAGTACTACGAAGATATACAAATATGTTCTTTGACTTATCATTTTTTTTTAATAGAATAATGAAGATTCGAGTGATACATTGAGTGAACTTGGACTTGCATATCAAAGTCTTCATGAATATGATTTAGCTCTCGATCATCATCATCGAGCACTAACTATTCGACAACAAACCGAATCGAATGATCCAATTACAATAGTACCTAATCTATTTGGTATTGCCAATGCTCATTGGGGTTTACAGAATCTACCTGAAGCACTTAGTTATGCTCAACAAGCTTTGACTATCAATGAATCGATTGAATCAGGAAATGAAATCAATATTGCCACGAATATGGCAATTTTAACAAATATTTATTTTGATATGGGAGATAGTGTACGAGCACTTGAGTTAGCCAAACAAGCTTTGACTATGTTTGAGCATAATATAGCATCAGATTCACTTGTATTGACGACACTATTAACAAACATTGGAAGTATCGAAATTCGTTTGGGATTATTTGATGATGCTCTATTGACATTTATTCGTGTTTTGCATATCTATGAAAAGCACGTATCCGAAGATCATCCAAATCGTCTAGCTATTATGAATAGTATTCAGCAATTAAGTAAACGACAAAATAATGATGGTTTAAGAACAATTAACGACTGTCGCCGTTTATTATCAAAACTATTGTTACTCTGACTATGATTTCTTTTTTTCTTTCGTTCTTTATTACTGTTATGCATTATTCAATGTATTTAATAATATTTTATTTTTCTCGAATATTCATATAAATAAATTGACTATGATGAATCTGATTGATGAGACGTATTTGATGGCTCCTGTGGTGGTGGTGTTGGTGGACGATCATATGG
>ERZ781398.1657-NODE-1657-length-20426-cov-4.700162_pt1 | contig 20426 bp, 24 predicted proteins | sample MGYA00433077_ERZ781398 | MGnify/ENA primary metagenome ERZ781398 (study PRJEB29847, sample SAMN06458254) | wastewater metagenome | isolation source: Wastewater bioreactor | place: South Africa: Cape Town | study: EMG produced TPA metagenomics assembly of the... | reverse complement strand
ACGATTTTGATTAGTTTGAATGATTTGTAATTGAGCTTTGATTTGTTCATAGATTACAAAATGAACAATTGTTTCTGACACGCCGACATACGATGCTGTTATGCCTTTATAAAATCCTCGAATGCCATTCTCACGATAAACATTTCGAATAACATCTATGGCACGGAGATTTCTAAAGAAATTCATTGAATTCAAAACGAATTTTATTTCCAAGACTGAAAACAAAAATACCCTTGATCTAATTGAAGACGAGTCTTCACGAACCATAATGGATTCGTACATGTCGACATTGCAATGCCTTAGAAATGAAACAAAACCGTAGAAATACTCGAACGGCAAGAAGAGTCACACCTACCTGCAGCAGCTGCAGCTGTGACATGCACGAGAGGAGTTTCACGTTCCATTGATTCCATGAGAAAAGCTTTGGTATTTGCATAGGAAAAGAAATAGATCGCTCTAGAACAATCATTGAACGTTCATCGTGTTTTACTTGTCGAATAAAAAGATCATACCGTGAAGGAGCTACACCGACTAGATTCGGTACGAGACCTTTGAACAGTCCGGGTACGCCTTCATATCTGAGAATGTACCGAAAAGCGGCGATTATACTCGGACGTTTTTGTCTCACATTCGATAGAGGATCAATACGGGTTGTTGTGGTATTACTTGACGATGAATTCAAATTTAGATTATGTAATTCTTTCAAAAATGAATTTTGCGATGATTGATATCGGGTTTTGATGACCTCTAATGGGCATGTTAAGACGGCACCAAATGTTCCTGCAAGTCTACAGACAAAACAAATTCAAAATGATTATTTTTTTTGTTGTTGAATTTAATCACCCTCCGGCAAATAAATGAATATATGACAAACGACTCGAGCTAACTTGTTGTTGATTATCTTCTTGAGCTGAATTATCGACAGTCGACATGACAACAATTGGACAAATATTTCAATAATAAGAATGCTCGTTTAGTGCAGAACATTGAAAGGAGAAAAAAAACAATATATACAAACACCGGGTTAGTTAAATCGATTGTACTGAACGTGAAATTTGTGTTTCATCAATATATAAATCTAGAAAAAACAAACCCAGACCGATGCACTGTATTATCGAGGTGTGTTTCTATTCGAATGGACTTCGGCATCGACGCGAAAGGACAAACGAAGAAAAATGCATTTGTCGTCACTTTTTTTCAGTGGTATTTTATTTTCTGTGTTCGAAATAAAACACACGGCAAGCATCGATGTTCTCGAACAGATTTTTTTTGAGAAGAAGAAAAAGAAAAGATGTTTTCTGAATGGATAGACACGATCGAATGACAAGCGCCTATTGCGAACATACTCTCGCGAATCAGATTTATCGATGAATCATCGACGAACAAAATGTCGTTTGTGTGTGTTGTTTTTTCATGATAATAGATTTTATCAAATATAACAAATAAGTCAGCATTTGAATTCAATTTTGGTTCATGGCATTTCATTCGCGAATTATCTTACCATTTGCATTATGGTCAGAGAATTCGCCATCATTAGCTGTGACATCGTTATTTATTAATGCGACAAGTGACGATCTTATTACGGGAACATACGATGGGACGATTGTTTGCTGGAAGATTTTAGCTGATCATCGAAAAGTATGACGAAGAAAAAGAAACTAGATCAGATTATTTTTTGTTTTGCGAAAAGATCATTCCGAGATTGATGCTTGTCGGTCATACGACACAAGTTTCATTCATCATTGGCTCAATAGCGACACATACACTCGAACAATTCGTTAGCATTTCAGATACTGATGGGTAGAGAATTCATTTTCTTGTTTTTTTTTGACAAATTTTTGCTATTTTATTCAATTGAAGAGAAATTAAATTATGGAATAATGAAGATGGTCGATGTATTGAAAATATTCGAACAAATCTTAAACATCGATCTGCACAAGTAAAATTTCAGTTAACTGATTTTCATATCAAAATCATTTTCTCATGCGTTCGTAGTGTTTCAATTATCAATTAACAAATACAAATTTTCTCGTCTGCTGCGGTTGTTATTCCGAAATTCAGATCTACGATATGCGTACATTGGAATTGAAATATACTTTAACACCGTCGCATATTGACACTGAATGGATATCAGCTTTTTTTATTTTTCAAAAAGCAAATGCTCCTGGTTTGAAACGAACGAAATTCTTTTGTGTTTTGCTAAACCTTGTTGTTTAGATGCAATCATTGCAATCGGCTTGCTCGACAGTGGCTGTGTGAAATTATGGGCTTTTGATCCGCGTACTGCGACGACCAATGTATGTGCTGCGAAATGGAAATCATTTATTTTCTTGTTGCTTTTCGATTTAGACGAATATCGAAGGAACAAGTATTGCAAATAATAATCCTCTTGTTCCAGTTGATCTCAAAGAACATGAAAGCAAAGAAATTCGAACGCAATTCGGTTCGATTATTGTGCCATGCGAAGAATGTCAACGTATGATGTTGATTGTTCACGATCGAGGTTGGCAGATTTTTGATGGAATCGATTTTACTGAATTATGTTCGTCCACGATGACTGACGAGGAGATGGTTAAAGATGAACATTGGATCAATGGACATTTTCCAACGCTCGATTCGGTCATACTTTTTTCAGCTCGAGGTTATGCACATGTTTTTCGTCTTCCTGAAAAGTATTGCTTTTCATAAATTCTTTCAAAGATGTATCGTTGTTATTTTCTTTGAATTCCAGTGCAACATTTACGAATTCGAAATTTCGATCTCAACAGAAGAAAACTGATATGCAAATGCCTCAATGGCAATGCCGATTAATCGTGGGAAATGAATCGGTAAAAGACAACAATCAGTTGATTCAGGAATTTCATTTGATTTATATAGACACTTGGTTTAACACCGATTTTTTATTGTCATACAAAAGCTAAACATTGTCAAATCTATCGAGCCGATTCGTTCGGTGATATCTCGATTTGGCAAATTAATTTCAAAGATTTTTCATTGAGAAATGGTATTAAAATACTTTCTATCATCATCATCATCGATCGTTTTGCTTCTTTAGATGTTTTTCCAACTTGGTCAACATCGTATACGCAAACATGGGACAATACTTTATCGAATATGCAAACATTACGAAAAGTTTTAAATAAAGTAAAAGAAAACTTATCCAGAGAAGAAACTATTTCTTTGTTTTTTTTTGTGTAGATTTTACCGACTAAAGTTAATAAACTAACTGCTTCCTGTCATTTGGTCACAATGGATCGAATTGCATTTGGAACAGATCGAGGAGAAATTTTTATCTTACCAGCATTGAAATTAATCTCAAATCTCCTATTAAATACCGATGCAACTAAAGAAAACTACGAAATTCAATCGTTAACCGGTCATAATCAAACCATAACCAGTCTTATTCATCCACATAGTGAATACACACGATACGACATTCAATTACTTCTTAGCGGTAGTACGGATCACTCGATTCGTCTCTGGGATTTAGCAAGCAATAGTCAATTACATACATTCACCATTCATTCAGGCATAATTCTAACTTTTCACATTCCACCACCGATGTTAAACGTCAAAGTTCAATACTGCGTTTGTGCAATCGCTAGTGATCATAGCGTATCATTGATAAGTTTGAAAGAACGTAAGACAGTTCTGTTAGCTAATCGACAATCGTATCCAGTTGTTGGGTTACGTTGGCGAATAAACGATGATTTTTTATTGATTAAATGTTCGGATGGAAGTTTATATGTTTGGCAAATAGAAACCGGCAATCTCGATCGAATTGCATATGGAGTTCTAGCTGAAGAACTATTCGATTGGTACAATGATCCGAGATTAGTACAGGCTAATGGTGAACTACAAAATGATCCTACGACAGGATCGACATCATCGACACATTATTTGCAAATACGATCGACAAAAAAACGAAAAGATTACGATTTAATTCGAAGATTAAATAAAAGAACCGGTTTGAAATGAAACGAAAATAGAAAAAAAAAGTCGTTGAGGTATTTTCTTTTTCGAAGGTCAAGGCGTTCCACGTCATGATTTAATGGGCACATCGTCATTCAAACCGAATGAATATCGTTTGCCAATTATGATTCAACAATTTCAAACGAATATCGGCGAAGATCTATCTTTGCTCATACTTTTCGATCTTTTACAATTAATCAGTAAGTTTAAAACAGCTAAATAAAACGAATTGCTCTTTTGTATGCATGATTAATTGATTGCTTTGCTCGAACTGCTAGGTCAAATCATTGTCTTTGATCTTGAAAAACAGCACGCTATTAAAACTAGTAATTCAAATTTTTGTCTTGTCAACGTCTCGAACATAGAAATTCATTGTCTTATTTTGAAATAGAATATATTGAACTTGCGAATATGGATTCTCGTAATCAGTTAAATCAAACATCGACATCTCTTTCGAGTCTTTCAAATCTACTCGTCTCATTACTTCATCCATGGTTATTCGATAAAAATGCCGATCAGACTTGTTTGGAACGTTTGAATTTAAAACAAACCGATCGATATTTATCCTATGGAATTCTTAGTAAGAACGATCATTTAGCTATTATTTTACCGACATGGCAACAATTTTTATATGATTATGTTCCTGAAACATTTCAAATTCATTCGACAACATTAATTTCATTCATCGGAATGGATACGAGCGAGACTGATGCATTGAAACAGTAAGATTCAATTGAATTAATTCATTAATCTTTTATTTAAAAATAGAAAACAAGATCGGATCGATGCCTATGTCTACCATTGGCGATGGAAATATTCATCAATTCTTAATACTGAACATTTATTAAGTTTAGTAACGATGGTTTATATTCTAATGAATTGTGATCGATGGATAAACAATTCGTAAGATCGAGACTGATTCGATTGGAAATAAAACACTTGATTTTTCTTTTAAAGAGCAAATGATCAAAATGAACAAGCCGTTCTTTTGCAACGAGAAGGTTGGAGTAAATTATTGCAATTCTATTGCGCTGATATGCTTGATCAATGTCAAACGAAAATCTTTCAATCGTTATCCATTGAAATTCTTGCTTCACATTGGCAAGATCTATGTTTAGAAGTACGAACGTTTTCATTTTCAAAAAAAAACAGATTAATTTTTTTTTTCTCTCTCTCGTTATAAAGTTACGTGATGCAGCAAGAAAATTATTAGAAAAAGAACTTGATCATTTACATAAAAATCATGATGCATGGCAAATCTTTGTTTCCAAATGGTCGTATCTATTCAATCAATCGTATAGTAAAGAAAACGATGGAGCTTTATATGATCAAGATATTCGAGATATTCATCCGGATGATATGTCTTGTAAAATTGAATTTGAACAAAAAATCGAAAGATTTGTTTGTTTTTTCAATTAGATTATACGGATGCAATTCCATCGATTGCAACAGTTAATGAACAGTATAAAAGTCAACAATTACTATCGATTGTTTTAATGGGTATTGTTGGCGCTCGATATGGTCAAGAAGTTGAACAAACCAAACAATCGAACACATTGACAAAAGGTTTTACAGTTGAAGATCCTGAGATGATTATGAAATTGAGTAAGTCCAATGAGGTTTTGATTTGATTTTTGAATCAAATGAATTCTTTCAAGGCCGAATTTTAACCAGTCTTTTATCTCCATCGAATTTCGATCACATTTTATTACACAGTACACTTCGTCGAACAGCCATCGATCTCATTGGTCGTGGTTACACAGTTTGGGAGCCGCATTTAGATATTGGACAAGTTTTATTGGCTTTACTCGATCTCTGTGCTATGAGTGACAGTTCGACTGTGTCGAGCAAGTATGTAGAATCGACATGATTTCCGTTGTTTTTTTTTCGAGAATTCTTGATGAGTAACTGAGAGAGAAACTGATTTTCAGACAGCCTAATATCTACTCAAGCAGGTAGCGTACCGAACAAACGAACTGGTGACGGGATTGCTTACTTTAATTTGTCTAGAGAATATGTTCTAACAATCGATCGGTCGGGTGCAAGGTGTGTTTTAGTTTACTAACCCCCTCACCCTGCTCCTCGAGCATGCTTTTATTTTTATTTAATGCAAAATCCTTGCCTCTCTTCTCCTCATTTCTCTACAAAAGCAAATATCTGAACTTGTTTTTCTAGCGTTCTAAGCGGAATTCTAACTCCGAAGAGTGACACTTGTTTAACAGCTCGAACAGCTTTAAATCTTATTGCAACATCACGTTCGAATGTGGTTATCATAACACTTTCACGTGAAATAGCTAAACATGTTCAGGCACAATCAGGCGCATCAGCATCAGGTAATGTACGAACGGCTCTACCATTGCAAACGATCATTACAATTAAAAACGAACAAAAACAAGAGATTTTACGTTTGGTTAAAATTCTCATCGAAAAATGTCCTCATGATGTCGCAGAATTAATTCTCGAAGTACGAATAACATCAAGCTTTTTTGTTTTGTTTTGAATATCTATATGCTCTAGGTTACGGATATCACATTGAATTGTATTGATCTTTCGGCATTACGACATAAAGGTGTTCAATCTGTATCCGAAACTTTTAGTTTATTGCTACGGTAGATTAAACTTCGGTGAATATTTTTCTTTTTCGAAGAAAAAAATTTAGATATCCCATGGTGACATTTTGTCAAGAGCCAGTTAAACTCTGCGTCGGAACAAAAACTGGTGTTTTAGCTTTATACGATTTAAAAACATCGAGATATCAAGTAGGACGAAAATTCATTTGCAAATCATCTCGAAATTGCTCCTATTATTTTCTCAGCCATTCCAAGCTCATCCAAAGAATGAAATCATAACTTGTATAGAATACTCTCCCGACGGCAAATATCTTGCTTCATATTCTGCATACGAAGGCATTTTATATTTTTGGCAGGTAAATCAAATCTTTCGGAGTTGAGTTTCTTTTCGAATTTGAGTTTGATTTTAGACGGCAGCGAGTACGTTTTTCGGCACGGCAAATACGATTCATTTACTTTCACGTCATGCTGCTAAACGACTCGAACGTTCGATACCATCTCCAATGAAGAAAGTCGATCTCAATTGGATCGACCGTACAACCGTTCGAATGTACTGGCATGTTGATAAAAGCGAACAAAAATTTTCAGTCTAAATCAAACAAACGAACTGACCGAAAAATATAATACAGTGATTCTTTAGTTTCTCCCTTTTTTTCTTCTTCTTTTTCTTATATTGTACTTGTCAATGTTGTGCAATAGACAATTAATTTAAGCTAAAACTAAATATATGTATACATAGATTGTATGAACTCTAAAAAAAGTCATTAATCGGAAGTCGTAGAAATGCTAATTATTTATTTTGTTTTTCGTATTTAAAAATCGATGCATAATCACGTGAAGACAAGATAATATCTGGCATCTTATCGAAGAATTTTATTTCGATCATTACCAATGATTGATTATTTATTTGATTCGTGTCTTGTTAAATAAACATCTGCTAGACAAATATCCGTAAGAAAGAACCAATTGAACAAAGTCATTGTTTTTTATTTGATCTTTCTTTCTCATGCACACACACACGCATATGTGCGTATGGAAAAATATTTTGAGGAAAAAAAAACAAAACGATGCCCAAAAGAATCATCACAAACGTACTCTTCAGAGAGAGAGGGAGAAAGAAAAGCACGATTCCAATTAGATGCATATTCGACAATACGTCGTTTCCTGTTTCTCGCATCGAGATAGTATCTTTTTTTTCCTATTCAACAACAAAATAATCATTATTATCATTGATGGTCAGAGAGAAAGATAGGAGGAGAACGAACGCATACGAAAGAAATAATATATCGATCAAGTCATTCCAGATATCATCTCAACAGAGTTCAGTGATTGAATTGACCTTTGCAGACGAATATGTTTTACATTAGATTGGCAGTAATTCTTTTATTTATTCAACTAGCAGGTAGATAGAAAAAATAATTTTATTGATTCAGTTGATATTTCTCATTAGATTCAATTCAAACTACCGCACCTGTCTCGATTGTTTTCAATGGATTTACTCTACAGACAGTATTCGATTGATGAATGAATGAACTCAAATGAATCTTTTGTTTTGTCTTTCTAGTGGAACGAACAATCATTATGGAATAAAACTCGATTGTTCATTGTTAAACATTTAAATCAATTTTGTCAACAAAATTATCGATGTGATGCTCAGTTCGTTGATTTTTCTTTCGATTCTATTCATAGATTTTCTTCTTGAAGGTACGGGATCGATAACATTCATCTCGTGGATATTAATTCGAACAAACCGAAATCGCTTCGTTTGAATATTACAGTTGACAAGCCAATTATTTCAACGATTGACAACTATAACAAATCATTGTCGTCATATAATTATACAGCACTCTTAACAAGTTGTGATTTTTTTTTCGTTGTTTAAAATACGTGTGACTAGACGAATTGATTAATTTAGGTGCACTTTTGCAATCGAAACATGATCTCGAACGTTTACACGATCATCAATCTTTCTATTCATCTCATCAAAATTCAACTGTCAATAGACGAAGTCGATTATTCTTTGTTCTCTTGGGCATTGCGCTCGTTGGTGTCATTTTTGGTTTAACTGTATTGTTCTTTCAACGAATGTAAATTCTATCGATTTCATTTGTTAAACAAATTGAATGCTTTGCTTTTAGTCGCCGTCATAGTTATTCACAATTACTCAAACCTCTTCAACCCGATCGAATAGCCGAGACTTCACCTTCGACATCAACTCTTAATCCATAGAACATTTTCTTGCTTTGTACATAGATGCTTAAATATCGTAATAAAACAAAAGAAAACTCCTCAATTAATTCAATCATTACTCATTTAGCCTTGTCAAATACTTGATATTCAAATCGAGAGAGAGAGAGAGAGAAGAAACATAATGTCATCAAAAGAAAAGAATAAGGATTACGATAAATAAGCCAAGTTTATCAAATGGATTACACACACACACACGTACTGATATGAAAAATGTTGAAAAAGCTAAAACAAAAGCACTGATTGTATATTCGTTGATGAATGAATATACACTTGAAAAAAAAAGGTTTATTGAACTTTTCATTTGTCTTTTTGATCATGATCAACTGTTGTTTGAAGAGTTAAATAGACGTCCAACATACGTTTACGTGTAAGTTCAGCTAATCGATGAAGATCATGTTCAAGTGTCATGCCTTTGGTATCGATCGGTTCAAGACATTGAATTGTGACGCAACCTGGACGCCAATAATAAGCCTTTTTTGATTTGTCTGCTTGATAGATTGGCTCATAATTTGAAAACACAATCGGAACAATTGGCACTTGTGCTTCAATAGCCGAACGAAACGCGCCCAGTTTAAATGGAAGAAATGTTTCGCTCATATTACGTGTGCCTATACAACAATAACATGAGTACAAATATAAATGAGCAAATTATTTGCATATATATATACCTTCAGGAAACACCCATAAACGCAGTGATTTTGTTTGGATTTTATTAATCACATGACGCATTGTTTCGCTGGATCGTTCGCGATTTTTTCGATCGATAAATTCTAAACCTGCGAACCACGACGAAATACCGAATGGTCCCGCCCAAATCAATTCTTTCTTAGCTAAAATCGTGCAATATCGAATATGTTCAGGCCATAGATGCATCATGCCAATGAAATCAATCGATGATTGATGATTAGCAACACAAACACACGGTTCATCTTTATCCAAAACTTGACCATTCTTAACTTTATATCGAATGCCAAATAGGCCAAAAATTGGATTGAGTAGAAGCGCAGCTAAACGAATATTATACGCATTTCGTGCACGAAGAATAAACACCGGTTGAAGAACAATTGCAGCTGTCATAACAATGCAAACATAGACTGTATATTTCAATTTATATAATTGTTGTTCATTAAGTACAAAACGAACGACAATATATAATAAAAGACTTATGAAAATAAATCCGATAATAAACGCATTTAATGAAGGCATGCTGATCGATTCTTTTTTTTCTTTTTCTTTTTTTCAATCTAAAATTAGTCGTCTATATGAGTTAAAAGAGAACACTAGATGCAATCATGCATATACAAAAACAATGAAGAAGAAGAAAAAAAACTGACAAGTCTTTTTAAAATGTCGGACGAAAATGAGATTGTTCTTTCGAAGCGATCATCATCTGACATTGAGGAAATCGTTCTCTCCATTCATCGGACATGTAACAAACTGACCACATGCCAACAGGTATTAACGTTAAAACAGCACCAAATGAGATAATTAATAATGATAAATGATAATTAAAATTCATCAAACGATTTAATAAAATTAAAAGTAACCAACTACTTGCTAAAGCTAATCCACTTAATTCCCTTGCTTCTTCGTGTTTAAGTGAGAAATTCGTTGGATTTTCGTGTTGATATTTCAAAAGAAATTGACAACCAAATGAGATTAATAAACAGAAAACTAACGCATTTAAATAAACAAATACAATCGATAATGATTGATAATTCAAACATTCGATGGCAAGAAAGATCGATGTGCAAACGTAGATTGTCACCCATAGATACCAATCGTTATCATTGAGATTTACAAATGCAGCACAAAGGAAAAACAAACAGCCCATACCATTGATGATTCGCCAGATGAATTTACAATCATCGATTTTCTCGAACATCTTCAAGACAAAATATCGTAGTTTTTGTTGAATATCTCAGTTTTTAATTTTCATATATATCGAATAAATCTAACAACAGCAAAAAAAATGTAAGAGAAAAAGGAAGAAAAACAGATTAACAAAAAAAAATATATGTATGTAATATATATATATATAGACCAAATGTTTACAGAGATACACAAGCAATGAGAGGGACTAGAGATCACGAACAAAGAGAATGAGAGAGAGAGAGAGATGTATAATACATAATAAGAGTTACTATTTCGTAAGTTCGAATGAATTATTGGTTGAACTAAGCAATCGAGAGGAGAACAACGTTTGAAAAGAAAGAGAAAGAGAAAGGAAATTCGTATGGCAAGAGAACGAAAAGGAGAGAAAAAATAGTTAAATTATACTCGAATAATGTCGAAACATATTGGTACCAACTGGTTTGCTCGTTTGTTTCGTTGCCAGTGAGCCACCTCGTGCTGGCGACGCGAACGATTGATTTAAATTCGTCGAAGACGTCGTATTAATCAGTAGTTTTCTCGATGTATCGTTCGGCGTCGATGCAAATTGATGTTGAGGCACGATAGTCGTTGGCGAATGGAGCATCTGTTGACTCGTATTGACTTGATCGTCGAGACTCGTTGGCAGTGTTTGCAGATCGGCTGAATTCGTCAGAAGACAATGACTAAGAAGTTTCTTATTTAAAATCAAATTCTTCTGTCGTTCGCGTTTGAGACTATCGCGAAGCGACACTCGACTCGTGGGAATCGTCGGACTTGCATGTGGATTGAGAAGAAGCTCATAGGCCGATGGTCGTTGACTCGGATCGAAATTACACATTTTTCCGAGGATAATTTCATTGAATTGATTTGTACAATGTCCTATTGAACGAAGATAATGACTTGTATTCACACGTAATTGTCGCCATTCGTTGCCTTGTTTTGGCAATTCGTGATTCGTTCCGCAAACGTATAGAGTCAAACCGAGAGAGAATATATCGCACTTGCCGAGATTTAGTTGTTGACTGTGCGATTTTTGAAGAGCTTCTAACGCGAGAAATCGACTGTCGCCGTCTTCTTCGATCGTTGATAAACTAATTTGATTGACATGACCGAGATCAGTTAATTTATAAACGAAATTCTCCTCGTCCATATCGAAATCGAACGTGTTCGAACGATAGGCGAGCATAATATTCGCTGGTTTGACATCTAAATGTGCGAGATCTTGCGCATGCATAAACGCCAACGCGTCACTGATTTGATGAAGAATCTGTTTCAGTTGCTGTTCGACAATAACCGATTGTGTTCGTCGATTTTTCTCGATGATATCCTCCAACGAACCGCCATTGCAATATTCCAATTGAACAAAAAATCGGCCATCGGGCTCGATCCAAGCTGAATGATATCGAACGAGATTTTCATGAGAAATGAGCACCGCATGTGCACAAGTCTCTCGCCAAGCCATTCGTTCGTAACTCGTGCCGACAACGGGTTGTTTCGACGCTTTGATCGCGTAGGTAACACCATCGAGTCGATTTTTGCAAAGATAAACATGAGAGAACTCGCCGTGACCGAGAAGAGATTCCTGGTGGAATTCTTCGTCAAATCGACGGATGGTTAGCTCGCGAAGTGCCGGTGAACTCGCTGGAACGGTACGAGGAGCTTGTTGATCTCGTTTGGCGACGAGACGTGTTCGATAGCGAGGCGTCGGCGTTGTACCGACGGGCACCGATGAATCGAGTTTGACACGTTTCGTTTGCGATGAATTCAATTGCGGACTGAATGGATTCATGTTGACTAAATCGCCTTTCGGTTGATGGAGCGATGGTTCATCGTGGTGAGAAATGTTCGACGTGGTCAACGAAAGTGAATCGTCGTGATGACGACTTCGACGTTGGACTTTCGGCGAACGAAAGGTACTTTCTTGAACGTAATCGAGGTTCTTTCGTCGAGTACATGGCGATTGATCGGGCGTTTTCAATGACATGTGATCCATGGATTCGTCGGATTTCTCGCGGTTTCTCGTCGTGCTTCGTTTGCGTTTGTTGTTCGTATTCGTTGCTGTTTTCGTGGCGTATTTGACTGTGTAACTTTTCTTGGCAACGGTTCCCGATGAGGGTGTAAAACGAAGATGACACGGCGATTTGAATTCGTTCGACGATTTGGTGAGATGTGAAGCAATCGGCGAGGATTGATAGGAGATTTCCGATGGTGTTTGAGAGAGTGTCGTTAAACGTGACAATGCCGATTCGATGTTAATCGAATCATTGAAATTAAAATCTTGTTGTGACGATTGTTGACTGTGTTGACGTGAATCGTCTTGTAATGGTTGACTGCAACATGACGATTCATCGAAGAGTGTCGATGATGGTGGTAAAACTTGACTACAACTACTATTCATAGTTAATTTGGGTGAAAATGATAAACGTGTTCGACGATTAAATTGTGATGCTAAATAACTACTGTCTGTTGATTGTTGACTGGCTACATCCGATTCATCCGAGTCAAAAACAGGCGGAGGAATAGGACTTGCGAACGATGACATCGTTACACGATCTAAAAGAAAACAATTATGAGAATGAAACAATAGATGATGACAAAAACGAAAACGAAAACGGACGAACAACCGTCCACAGACAGACAAAGCGATAGTGTCCATTCAACCAATCGAAACAGGTGAATAGGAGGAAGAGCGCCATCTGTATCTAATGAAATGTACATGTACAAAAGGCAATTAGAATCGAATAATCAAAGTCAAAGAAGAAAAAGAACAGATTGATTTGTTATAACAAACGAAAATCAACGGACATTTGTTAATTAGTCTCGTTTGTCATGTTCTTTTGTTCCATCCGTTCAATATCGATCAACGAAATACGAATGAATGTGCGTGTGAAATCAATCCGATAAGACTAGAGTTTATTTATCTATATTTATCTATTGAACATGATCCATTGTCTGTTATTGTTGTTGTTTTTTTAATTCGTCATTTACTATCATTGCCCTATCTAGACATCATAGGTTCTTTTTCATATTTATCTTTCATCGTTTATTCTTCTTTACTTCATATTGTTTCATTCGAAAGTGGCAAAATAAGATAACAAAAAGAAAACAACAACAACAACAACAACAACAACAACAACAGCAAAAGAAAAAATAATGTCGAATGATAGAGCTGAATACGATAATATTCAAAAACAAATCAATACTCGAACAAATGAATCGTTGGAGTCAACACGTCGTATGGTCGGACTTGTTTCCGAAGCTCAAGAAGTCGGTGTGAACACCATGGTTATGCTCGATGAACAAGACGAAAAACTCAATCGAATCGAAGTACACAGCATTTCTCTTTAATTCCTTCTCAAATTTCGAATTTTCAGGCTGGTCTAGATAACATTCACGCTGGAATGAACGAAGCAGAGAAAAATCTCGATAATCTAAACAAATGCTGTGGTCTCTGCGTTCTACCATGGAATCGTGCTCGTCGACATCGTCCCATGTCAAATAGCAGCACAACTTATTCAAGTCAAAAATCATCACCTATTGCGACAAGTGAACCGAAACTACGTATGGCTGAAGGTGAAGGCATGCCCGGTCCGGGTTATATCAATCGTATAACAAACGATGATCGAGAAGTCGAAATGGATGATAATCTACAGGTGGTGAGCAGTTATCTAGGAAATTTGAAGAATATTGCCTTGGATATGAATGATACAATAGCGGCACAGAATGTTAAAATCGATCGAATTGCCGACAAAAGTGAAGCAGGCGTTGTACGCGTGGGTGCTGCAAACAAACGAACTCAAGACGTACTTCGAAAAGCTTAATTCAAGCAAGAATAATTTCTTTTTCGTTCGTCTTTTCTTTCTTTCTTTTTTATACATTCTTTTAATATTGAAAAAAAAAACACCAGCTCTGCACGAAAACTATTAGTCAACTGAATAAATTAAATTGCTAATCTATTGACATAACCACCTTGAAGATCAATATATCGTCTGTTTTCATGATGACGGTGCAGTTCTATTTACTATTGATATGACGTTTTGACGTATCTACATAAATATAATTGACATAGTGCATATTCAGCTCATTATATTTTGTTTTTTTATTTTGATCGATACGAATCACATATACGTACGTATATAGCAAATGAGTGGCGATACGAAATCAGTTCAATGTCAAATGATAACAAACGAATTTGTGAACACGTTAAAATGTCTATCGATTTCAACATCATCGAATGAATCAATTGGAAAAGATCTTATTTTGTTAACTAAACAGTTTCAAGAAGCAACACCGAATGGTTTCGGTGCAAATAAGCTATTTGCATTTGCTGTTATTGAAAATTTGTATCGAGTTTTGCCTGTCTTCGAACGGATTCTATCCGATACAAATCCCGACAATCAAGATGCAATTGAAATTAATAAATTTCTCACGGTACTCTACAGTTCATTTAATACTATCTGTATGCTCGATGTTCTAACATTACTCAAAGAAACAGCGAAAATCCAAAAAATGTTTGACAATTATATTGGCTTAGTAAAAGAACGAATGTTTAATAATGTTGATCGATATGAACATATCCTGAATTGTCTTATACCAATTATAGGATTCTCAAGTGTATTCATTCCTATCAATGAAAATCAACTTCCATCGAATTTTTTACCAATGCTTTTAACTTACGTTAAACAATACTGGTACGAACAATCGCATGAAAATTCAGTGTTAAACGTTCTTCGTCTAATGAAATCGTTGTCAAAAAAACGAACACTCGTGCCCATGATTATCGAATCGAAATGGCCACATGCTTGCATCGAATGGCTTGACAATCGAACTGAACAAGCAACATACGTCATCGATTATCATGTTTGTCTTATTCTTCAGAAATTAGCTCGACATAATCTTGCTGTACCCGTCTTAAAAGATCTTCATATTCTTCAAGCACTCTCTCAAGGTCAACGAAATTACACGGAATTACAAATGAAATGTTTGAATCTTCTTCAATGTATGATCTATGCATTGCTTATGGAATCCAATGAAATCAAAGAGAAATCATTGTTAAATGATCATCGAATGTGTCAAGCATTGGACAAACTTGTTCTACTTACAATTGAAGCATCGAAAAATGAATTATTATGTTACGAATGTTTTCATGTTTCAGAAATTCTAAGTGTTCTTTGTAAATTATTTATCAACGATGATATTCTATTTAAATGTTTAAATGAAACTGAACAATTATTCGAATGTTTATCCCAATTAACCACACATTTCTCAACAATTATTCTCGATATGAGTCGAACACATTTGCCATTAGATGATGAGACGATTGTTATTCTCATGAATGTTCTTTGGAGTATTTCATTTCATGAAAAATATCAAGATAAATTTCGAAATAATTCATTACTCATGCATTCATTATCGAATCTAGCTGCATCATCAACATTATACACATCATCATCAACGAAATGCATTCCACGAGATATGTCATCGTTGAAGAAAGCAGCCGAAGGTATTATTTGGAATTTAAAATCATCGTCGGGTTTACTAACTAAAGTTTCAAATGATAAATCAACTCAACAAGAGCAACCAATGGTCATGATTAGTTATTCACATAGTGATTCGATGTTTTGTCGGCAACTTGTCGATAGTCTTTCAGCATATGTACCCGTTTGGGTTGATTACAAACAAGCACAGGATACAATTGCTCATTCCGATGATCTTTGGGAAGAAATTGCTCGTGCTATGGAAATGGCAACTGTGATTGTTTTAATTGTTTCGAAAGAATATTACGATTCGAAATCATGTCGACAAGAATTATCCTATGTAAGTGATACATTAAAAAAACGTATCATACCGATATATCCACCCAATCAACAATATCGAGCGAGTGGTTGGCTGGGCATTCGAATAGCTGGACAGAAGTATGTTCATTTCGGACGAAAATTATTTCCCGATGCAGTCAAAGAACTTGCAGGAATGATGATGGTTAGTGATCAGAAACCAGTTATTGTAGCGCCAACTGAACCGATTCCGGTTATTACCTATGAGAAAACTGTTGAACATGAACCAATGCCGATGAAAATCATTGAAAACAAAGAGAGACGCATCGATGATTGGAATGAAGCTGATATTCGAAAGTGGATGAGTGAGAATTTTATCCACGAAAATCTTATCGATATTTTACTCGGACAAATTCGAACTGGTTCAGCGTTGATTATCTATGCTCGACATATGAAACTATTCTATCGTCTTGAGTATCTTAAAATTTACAGTAAATATTATGCAAAATTTCATGGGAAGATTATGGATACGTTGGATTTTATTACATTTGTCGATGCACTCTATCGTCTTAGACGAGAACAAGATCCGAATTCATTCAACGAAGATAATTACGAAGTTTACCATCAAAATCAATTACCGACTAAGCTTAAAGCTTGTGAAGAGAAAGTAACATGGTTATAAATGACGATATAATGATACTCTTTTTCTTTTGCTTTATTACTAGCTTCCAATAAATAGTTTTATTCAATTCAGAATCGAAAAATGTCAGATTAGTTTTGTTCGTGAAGATATTTATTTCGAGAATACAGACAATCAGAAAAAAGAAAAATATATCAATTGACTGCACGTACTGTTGCAATACAATTGATAAAATAGTTCATAATAGCAAAAATAAAACAATCACATACACACAGAATCTAACTTTTCAAGATAAAAAAAAACGAACAAAAAAATCACTACATAAAAAGGAAGATTAAAAACAAACAAACGAAAAAAAAAGTTTTAGAATAACTGTTGACGTCGTGTGGCTGGTTGATGATCGGCCAGTGGCTTCGGTCCATGTTGATTTACCCAACATTGACGACAATATGAACGAAGACAATGGAAATTTCGACAAAATAAATCAGCATTCGATGGACAAAATGCACATGGTTCATTTTCTCGTAAAAATGGATCAATATCAAGCTAAATACACTCACGCATCGTTTTATACTTTTGTAGAACAAAGTGTGAACTTACTAATTTATGAAAACAATCACATTTTATATCAATCGCACCAGCTGCTACAGCTCGCATATAACTATGTGAATCACAAAACAACACTGTGCCAGTTCCTGAAAACATTATTCGAATAAAGTTTTCTGAAAATCAAATTGAATCGATTTACCTGTTGGATATCCGTATTTATCAGTATTGACTTGAGCCATGGACACAGGTCCGAATACATTCGACATGATTGTTCCTAAACTGAATGCACTCATTTTACCATGAAGTGGAGAAACGAAGATTGTTCGAGACCAATCTTTGTGTTTCGATTCAGCTGGAGAAATATTTTCTTGATTCATTACATAGACATTATCTTTCATATTCCAAGGCACAACTTGAATCTAAATATACTCATTGATATATAAAGAGAGAGAGAGAGAGAGAAAGTGTACGTACTGGTTTGAGTCGATTTGATCGAGGTGGAAGATTTGATGTAGTTGTGGTTGGTGACATGTGAATATGAAGAAAGTACTCGGTTGTTGAACGTTGTTGTTGTCGAGTGCAATGTCTGAGAAGTTCACAGACTGATCGAGATTCACGAAAGACAACATGACAGAAACCTAGTTGAATGAAAGAATGAGAGGAGAGGAGAAGAGAAGAGAGATGAACTGACTTGGAATGTTGTTGTGATTGTTGAGTGAATCATTTTTTGGCCATTTGATATTACATTTACCGAATTTTCGTAAGACAAGTAAAAGTTCAGCTAGAAGAGAGAAGAATTAAAATCAGTTATATGAAATAATGTATGGCAGTACCTTCAGTAAGCTCAGATGGAATACCACCGAGAAAGACCTTTTGGGAGAATTGAGGTGCAATTGAATATTGATCACTGGTTGTAGGTTCGGTTCGGATAGGCATATATCCACGCCATGTTGGCATAGAATTATTCCGTCCCTTCGATTGGATGATTTGTATTTGTGGTTGAGATTGAGCCATGGATGTACTTTCTAAAATATTGAAGAATAAATAAGAAAGAAAAAGACTGATGATAAATACCAAAATTAGCTGTTGGTGGAATAACCATAAACGAAGGTGGAACACGTTGTAGATCATTATCTGTCGGTTTCGGTAATGGCAAAAACGGTGATGTTGATAGCGTATTCACGTTCTCATTAGGTACGATTAATTGATCCATGGAACCCATGAGTGTTGATCGAGACTAAAAGAAAAAAGTTTAATTATAAGAAGAAGTCACCATCGTTATTCATACTTGATCGGTTAGTAAATGACTGTTGGTACTGTTAAATGACATAACAGATGACGATGTTGATAGACGTGAGAGTGTTTTTGATTGATTCAAAGTGTTCGATGGTTCATTGGAATTTTCCATTTCGGATTTCCTAGAAACTAATCGTGTTTTTCATATTTTCTCGTTGAATTTACTTTTCTTACCACCGAGATAATTTAGAAACTCGTGAAAAACTGAAATCATCATGAAAAAAACTTTGAAATTTCGATTGATTCATCATATTATTCATTTGTTTTTCATCAATCGATGAAAATATTGAGAAATTCGTTGGAGAATATTCCGATTCACTGTTCTCAAAACGAGCTTAACAAAACAAAACACAAATCAAATTCAACACCATCAAATCTACATACTCGCATTAGAAGAAAAGGTTGGCTTTCGAAAATGTTCCTCCATTTAATTTGTACAAAATCTGAAATCAAAATGAACCAATTAACTAACACAGAATGATTTTTAATTTGAACAAGAAACACAAAAGAAACAACGATTGTTTTTTCTTGTTATTCATTAACAGTTTCAGTCTGTTTTCGATAGGCAATCATGGCTTCATTGTATCGTTGTTTTTCTTCAGTTGATAGATTGACATAGTATTTCTTTCGTTCGATATCCAAGTCCGACCATCGTTTAGCGATAACCTTCATGACTTCTGTTGTCGAAAGATTTGGTTGCGATGCTTTGACTTTCGATCGTTCGTCTCGAGCAAATAGGAAATAACCAGATAATGGTCGTTTCGGTGCATTTGGATCTTTTTGTTGTTTTTTACTTTGACGTGGCATGTGAATGAACGTTTATTCAATTAAATTACTATCAACGAACTCGATTACATTCGCGCTTATTCTTTCTCTTTCGATTAAATCTATCGCGAACACGTGTTCAATCTTTGTTCGTTCGAGCCTCGAATATCTTCTTTTTGAAAAATAGGTAGTTCGTTAATGATATTTAGATGTTTATTCTTTTGATTATTTCTCGAAGAAAGAAAGAAAGAAAGACAAAAAAAATAGAAAATTACTATTGTTTGCTTTTTGTACAACAACGATACATGAAGACATTCAAATTTCAATTATGAAAAGGATTTTTGTTCAGTTGAAATATGTACATGATTGATGAGAAACTGGATTTTTTGACATGTTCAAAGACGATTTTGATTGTATGAAATGATAAACGCGTATCGAAAGAGAAATACAGTTTATCAGTAGACGAGACAAAGAAAGAAGAATAGGTTCTCAAGATCCAATTTCACAATTAGTTTACAAATACAAATAAAAAATAGATCGTATTTCGAGAATAAAACAAATGATACTGCATAAAAAAAACACAATAAAAACAATTGTAGACGAAAAACGATAGAGAAAGAAAGAAAAACTATTCATTCATGTTTCATACATTTCGTCGAGTTTAAATTTGGGGTAATGGTTGTTGACGTCGTGTGGCTGGTTGATGATCGGCCAGTGGCTTCGGTCCATGTTGAT